>Ga0154020_10000753_pt1 | contig 40097 bp, 32 predicted proteins | sample Klosneuvirus_201_FD_109709 | JGI IMG/M metagenome (GOLD analysis project Ga0154020, IMG submission 109709) | Active sludge microbial communities from wastewater, Klosterneuburg, Austria - Klosneuvirus_20160825_MG | ecosystem: Engineered > WWTP > Aerobic digester > Activated sludge | place... | reverse complement strand
GGCAACGCGGGCACCGCCCTGGCGGCGCTGCTGGCGCCGCACCAGGACCAGCTGAGCCCGCCGCTCAGGGCGGCGTGGCTGCTCGCGAGCGGCAAGCCCGCCGAGGCAGCCGCGCTGGGCGAGCCGGCGCTGGCGGCATTCTGGCAACTCCTGTCGTCGTCCTGGGGCACCGCCGAGTCGGCCGGGGCGGGATTCGGCAGCAACGCCGAGCCGATCGTCCGCCGCCGCCTGCCGGTCGTCCAGGCGCTCGCGACCATCCCCGGCGCCGGCGCCGGCGTGCTCGCGCTCGACGTGTTGCGCGTCCTGCCGCCTGCCGAGGATCGCGCCTCGTCCATCATCACGCGCGAGGGCTACCGACTCAGCATGGGCTCGATGGTGTTCCATCCTTCCGCCGCAGAGGCCGCCCTGCTCACCGTCCTGCTCCCCCACGTCGGCGCGACCAACCCCAAGGACGCGCGCGACGTCGTCAGCCGCTTCGCCGCCGACGCCCCCCCCCCGGTGCGCGCCGCCGCCGAGGCCGCGCTGAGCAAGCTCGCCGCGCAGCCCTGAGCGTGCTGGCTCGCGCGGTTACCAGGTGACCTGACCGTTGGTCTCGCGCGCCAGGGTCGCCGAGGTCAGCGGCATGGCCTCGCCGTCGACGTCGAACTGGCCGACCGTGACGGCGTTGCGGCGCGCCGAGAAGGTGAACGCGATCTGGCTCTCGTCGCGGAAGAAGCTGCGCTCGCGCGTGACCTCACCGCTGCCGAACCAGTGCAGATCGAGCTCGATGGTGACCGGCGGCCCGCCCGAGTACGACTCCGCGACCAGGCTGCCGCGGAAGCGCGCGTACAGCAGCCCGACCACGTCGAACTGTCCGGTGGCATAGCCTGCGAAGCCGCTGCCAGTGCCCAGGCAGATGTCCTCCTGGACACCGACCACATAGAGGCCGTTGGCGTTCTCGGACGCCGTGCGGGCCTCCAGCACGGCCAGCTCGCCCGAGACGATCTGGCAGCCGTCGGCCGAGATGCGCTCGAAGGTGGCCAGCGCCGCGCCACCGCGCACCAGCGCCACCGCCGCCTGGGCGACAGAGGCCCGCGCCCCGGCCAGGACCACCATCGCCGCGATCAACATCGTCACTCTGCGCATCAGAACTCCCCCGCCAGGATCAGCACCCCGCCGTGTGCAGTCGCTGTGGCGCCAAGCCTGGCGCCCTCGTGTGCGCGGCGGCGCACCAGGACATATCGAACCACACCCCCGGCGACCAGGCCAGCCCCCAGCAGCGCGCTCACCGCGGCGACCGTGTCACGGCCATCGGCGCGTGCGTGCAGCCGCTCGAAGTCCTGGTAGGCGTAGGCGTCGTCGGCCTCGGCGCGCACACCCTGGGCCGACACATGGAAGCCCCACGACAGCGCCAGCAGGCCGACGCCGGTGCCGGTCAGCACGCCGCCCCAGGTGTCGCGATACCAGGCCTTGCCGTCGCGCACGGGCACACCTGCTGACGTCGCCGCGGCCTCACCGGTGGACGCGGCCGCCACCGTGGGCGTGACCGTCGTCGTCGCGGCCGTCGTCGGCCCTGCCGGCGTGGGCGACGTCCCCAGCGCGCGCTCGCAGCGCTCCAGGTTCTGCTGCGCCGCGGCCTGCTGCGCCGGCGCCAGCGCGCCCTCGAGCAGCCGGCGATACAGCACGATCGCGCTCGGGCAGTCCCCCGACAGGCGCTCGGCCTGGGCCCAGCCGAACAGCGCATCCGCGCTGGCGCTGGCCGCATAGGCAGCCTGGAACTCGGTCACCGCGCGCTCGTAGTCCCGCGCGCCGTAGGCGTCGACCGCGGCGGCCAGGTGATCGGGCTCGGCGGGCGCGACCATCACGGGCAAGGCGCCCGCCAGCGGCTGGGCGACCAGCGCGAACATGACGACGATCGGGCCCAGCACGGACGCGCGCATCGAACCTCCAGCCGCGGCACTTCAGCGCGGGAGCAGCGGTGAGTCGGGATCCCAGCCTGGCGACGGCGCAGGCCGGCGGCTGCGGCTCTTGGGACGTGACGACGGAGACGGCGCGGGCGCCGCAGCGCTGGTGGGATCATCGCCGCTGGCGCTGGCCGCGGCCGTCGCGGGGGCGGGGGCGGAGGCGGAGGCAGGATCGATCACGGGCTGGGGCTCGGCCGCCGCCGCCTCGCCGGCCGCCCGCACCACCTCGGCCACACCCGCGGCCAGCGGCGCGGGCGCGCCACCCACCGCGATCTCGTCGCGCAGCTCCGGCGGTGTCTGTGCAGGCGCCGCCTCGACGACCGCGGGCGCGGCCTCGCCTGCGGGAGCGTCCACCGCCGCCGTGGTCGACCCCGCGACGCCCCGGTGCGCGCCGCCGCCCAGGCTGCGCCAGCCCAGCAGCGCCAGGGTCACGACCAGCGCGGCGCCACCCAGCACCAGCAGCGCGCGCAGCGGCCGGCGCGCCAGCTTGCGCAGCGGCCCGGTGCGCTGCAGCCGCACTGGCTGCGCGGCATCGTCCTCGGGCTCCAGCCGCTCGGCCAGCGCGCTGGGCCCGCTGGGCTCCCACAGCAGCCCCAGCGCGGGCGCCGCGGTCTCGATCATCTGCGCGCTGCCCGAGTCCTCGCCCTCGATGGCGCGGCTGGGCGCATCCGTGGCCGGCGGCAGCACACCGTCGTCCACCACGGCGTCCACCGCCCGCACCAGCTCGAGCTCGGCCTCCAGGTCGGCATCGCTGTCGCGCTCGTCGTCCAGCTCGGCCGCCGGCTCGGCGACCTCGAAGCTGCGCCCCGACATCTCCAGCGCGACCTCGCTGGGCACCGCCTCGAGCTCGCGCCGCAGCGGCCCACTGGCGCTGCCAACCGCCAGCTGCACCGGCGCCGCGCTGGCGCTGCTGGCACTCACGCCGCTCACGCCGCTCACGCCGCTGCCGCGGGTCGCCGCCGGCACCATCCCGGTGCCGCCCGCCAGCGCGCGCGCGCCCGGCACCGGCGTGCCCCGCGCGGCATCGCCGAACAGCGTGCGCATGAAGCGCCGCATGCCGACCGCCGACAGCCGCAGGCCCAGCTGCTCGGCCACCTCGGCCAGCGCCAGCCCGAACTCCTCGGCGCTGCTCCAGCGCGCCGCGCGGTCGCGCGCCAGCGCCTTCATCACCACCGCCTCCAGCGCGGCGGGATAGCCAGGCCGGCGCGTGCTCGGCGCGGGCAGGTTGCCGGCCGCGACCTGCATGATGAGCTCGTAGTCGGTGCGCGCGACATAGGGCCGCGCCCCCACCGTCAGCTCGTACAGCACCACGCCGAGCGCGAACACGTCGCTGCGTGCGTCGACACCCTCGCCCATGCACTGCTCGGGCGACATATAGGCGACCTTGCCCTTGATGGTGCCGGCCTGCGTCTCGCGGCTCTGCGTGCGCGCCTTGGCGACACCGAAGTCGACGATCTTGACCGCGCCCTCGTAGGTCAAGAGCACGTTGGCCGGCGACACGTCGCGATGCACGATGCCCAGCCGCTCGCCGTCGCTGCCCAGCTTCTCGTGCGCGTGGTGCAGCCCGGCCGCGACCTCGTGGACCACGAACAGCGCCTGCTCCAGCGGTAGACCGCCCGCGCTGCGCGCCGCGCGCATGACGTGGCGCAGGTCCTGCCCGGCCACGTACTCCATGGTGAAGAAGTAGCTGCCCTCGGCCTCGCCGATGTCATAGACCTGCGCGACGTTCGGGTGATCGAGCTGCGCCACGATGCGCGCCTCGTCGAGGAACATCTGCACGAAGTCGGCGTTCTCGGCCAGATGCGGCAAGATCCGCTTCAGCGCGACCACCTTCTCGAAGCCGCCCTGGCCCTGCTTGCGGGCCAGGAACAGCTCCGCCATGCCGCCCATGGCCAGGCTGCCCAGGACCTCGTAGCTGCCCAGCCGCGTCCCGCGCGCCACTGTCGTCACCGTCGGTGCGGCCTGGGCGAGCGGTTCCCGAGCCATCGTCACATCCTCACCGAGCAGAAGGGCCCGACCTCAATCTACCTTGTGTGTGTGCGCCTTCAATGATGGTGAATCCGGCGAGGTCCCCGACAGTCGAGCCGCCACCACAGCACATGTGGGCCCACGGGCCACCCGAGACATGCCGAGGAGTTGCCGCGCGTGCGATGATGTCCCCCGTGTCACTGCTCGCGCACCTCGGCACACTGCCGACGCATCCGCTGGCCGACGATGTCGACCTGGCGCGCGTGGGCGCCTATCGCGGCTATCGCGAGGTCATCGCCACGCTCGCCGAGCTGGCCGCCAGCCCGGGCGCGAGCGCGCGCAGCATCGGCAGCAGCGTGCGCGAGGTGCCGCTGTTCGCGCTCGAGCTGGGCGCCGCCGACGCGCCGGTGGCGACCGCGATCATCGCCGGGCTGCACCCCCTCGAGTGGATCGGCGTCGAGACCGCGCTGGCGCTGCTGGCCCGCCTGTGCGCACGCCCGCCCGCGGACCGTCGCATCGTCGCCATCCCGCTGGTCAACGTCGACGGCTTCCAGACCGTCGAGGCCGATCTGCGCGCGGGCCGACGGCGCTTCCGCCGCGGCAACGCCCGCGGCGTCGATCTCAACCGCAACTTCCCGACCCACTTCCGCCCTGCCGCGCCGCACGGGCTGCGCGCCGCGCTGGGCGGCTGGAACCACGGCGGGCCGTCTGCCCTCAGCGAGCCCGAGTGCGCCGCGGTGGTCGCGACACTTGACACTGTATCAACACGTAGCCGCATTGATCATGCGCTGTCCCTGCACTCCATCGGCCGCATGATCCTGACCCCGTGGGGTGGCCGCCTGCGCCGTCCCGAGGCCGCGCCGCGCCTGGCGGCCGCCGCCGAGTCGGTGCGCGCCCGGCTGCCCGGCTACCGCGCCGTGCAGTCGTCGTGGTGGGTCCCCGGCCTGCGCGGCCACGGCATGGAGCTCGACCACTTGTACGCTGCCTACGACGCCACCGCGCTGTTGGTCGAGTGCACCGGCGGCGGCGCCACCCTGCGCGAGCCGCGCAGCCTGGTGCACCCGTTCCGCTGGTTCAACCCGCCCGACCCCGCCCGCCACGCCGGCCAGCTGGCGGGCGCGCTGGAGCCCTTCGTTCGCGGCCTGTGAGATCTAGCGAAAACTCTCGTGGTACCCCGGATCCTCGATGGCCAGCGCCGCCGCGGTCGGCTGCAGCGCCAGCGTGGTGTCCAGCATCACCGCCAGCTCGTCGGTGTGCTTGCTGCCGAGGCTGGCCTCATAGGCGCCCGGGTGTGGCCCGTGCGGGATCCCCGCCGGATGGTGCGACATGCTGCCCGGCCCGACCCCGCGCCGTGACGTGAAGTTGCCGCGACAGTAGAACAGCACCTCGTCACAGCCCGGCGACGAGTGCGGATAGGGACACGGCACCGCCTCGGGATGGAAGTCGACCGGGCGCGGCACGAAGCTGCAGATCAGCGCCCCGCGCGCCGCGAACGTGCCGTGCCAGGTCGGCGGCAGGTGGGTCAGCCCGACCCGCGGCTGGAAGCACAGGATGGGGAACGCCCACGGATACACGCTGCCGTCCCAGCCCACCAGATCCAGCGGCGACGCCTCGTACTCGAAGCCGCTCCACACGCCACCACGCTTGACCACCAGGCCGCGCAGCCCCTCGTCGCGCGGCGCCACGAAGACCGGCTTCTTGAAGTCGCGATGGCAATACGGCGCGTCCATGCGCAGCTGTCCGGCCGGGTTGCGCCACTGCGCCGGCAGCCCGAGCCCCCCGGCGCCCTCGATCGACAGCCAGTGCTGCGGCCCCGCGCCCGGCAGCAGCCGGTACACCAGCGCGCGCGGGATGTACACGTAGTCGCCGGCGCCGAACTCGACGTCGCCGAGCTGCGTGCGCAGCAGCCCGCCGCCCTGGTGCACATAGAGCAGCTCGTCACCGTCGGCGTTGGCCACATAGACCGGATCCGCCGCGTCGGGGAAGGCCACCGCCAGCACCACGTCGGCGTTACCTAGCAGCGGCACCCGCGCGTCGCACGGCGCGCCCCCGCGCCGCTCCAGCTGGCCCGACAGATAGTGCCGCTTGCCGAGGCCGCGCGCCGCACCCGCCGCTGCCGGCGCGAACGCCGTCCAGCCATGCGCCGCCGCGGTTGCCCGCTGGGTGTGCGGGCGACCCCGGTGATACATGATGGTGTACGGCCCATCGAAGCCGTCCTGGGTGAAGCACTCCTCGTGGCACAGCGCCTGACTCCCGGGCTCGCGCAGCGCGATGTGGTGCTTGCTCGGCACCAGCCCGCACACCATGCGCTCCAGCGCGCCCGTCGGCATGGTCAGATCCGCCCCTCGGCGCGCTGCGTCCGCTCGATGCTCTCGAACAGGGCGCGGAAGTTCCCGGCGCCGAAGCCGCGGTCGCCCTTGCGCTGGATGATCTCGTAGAAGAACGGCCCCGCCTCGGGATCGCCGTGCAGCGCGGCCCACTCCTTGACGAAGATCTGCAGCATGTACTTGCCCTGCGCGTCACCGTCGATGAGGATGCCGAGCTCGGCCAGCGTCGCGATGTCCTCGTCGATCTTGCCGATGCTGCTGTGCTGGATGCGCCCGGGCAGCATGTCGTAGTAGGCCTTCGGGGTCGGCATGAAGCTGACGCCCTGCTCGCGCAGCCCGCGCACCGCGCCCAGGATCTCGGGCACCTCGAGCGCCACGTGCTGCACGCCGTCGCCGCGCAGGTCCTCGTTGAAGACGTTGATCTGCGACGCCTTGAAGAACGGGCGCATGGGCTCGTTGTTGGCGAACTTCACGCCCGACTGCGGCTCCCACATCACGATCGACTTGAGGCCCGAGCCGCCCGAGGCGCCACCATCGACGTCGCTGGTGTGGAAGGCGACCTCCCAGTACGGCTCGAAGCCCATGACGTGCTCCATCCACAGCAGCGCCGGCTTCATGGTCTGGAAGTTCGAGGTCACATGATCGATGCGCTGGAACCCGAAGCGGTTGCCCCCGCGCGCCGCCGTGGCAGGGACCTCCTCGAGGCCGCTGTACAGCGCGCGGAAGCCGCCGCGCTGCACGAAGCGGAACGTGGTGTCACCGAAAGGCGTCGTGATGTTGAACATGGCCAGCGTGCCGCCATCGTCCTGGAAGCGCTGGATGTCGGTGATCGGGGTGCCGCCGCGCTGCTCCAGCAGCTTGAAGGTGCGCTCGATGTCCTCGACCTCGAACACGATCGACCCCACACCGTCGGGGTGCTTGCGCAGGTAGCGCCAGGCCCGCCCGCCCTCGCCGATCGGCTGCGAGCACACCACCACCACGTCACCGGCGCGGAACACCGACGAGCGCTGCCGCCCGGCCTGGTCCAGCGCAGGACTCGAGCGCCACACCTCGGCGAAGTCCATCATGTCGACATAGAAGTGTCGGCTGCGCTCGAGATCGCGCACGTAGTAGTGCAGCGCCTCGAGGCGCTTGATGCCCAGTGGTTCCAGCTTGCCCATGTCTAGCTCCGCTTCTCGATGGTCGGTGCCACGACCTTCTGGTCGATGGCCCCGAACAGTGACCGCCCCCCACCGTCACGCATCTCGATGTGCACCCGATCGCCGACGCGCATGAACGGCGTCACCGGCGCGCCCGACTCCAGCGTCTCGATCATGCGGCGCTCCGCCAGGCACGAGATCCCGCGCGCGCGGTCGGCGTTCGACACCGTGCCGCTGCCCAGCAGGGTGCCCGCGGTGAAGCGCCGCGTCCTGGCGATGTGCGCCACCAGGTCGGCGAACGAGAAGTGCATCTCGGGCCCGGCGTCGCAGTCGCCCACCAGCTGACCGTTGTAGGTCGTGCGCAGGCGCAGGTGCACGCGCGCGTCCTGCCAGGCCGCGCCCAGCTCGTCGGGCGTGATGGCCAGCGGTGACAGCGCGGTCGCCGGCTTGGACTGGAAGAAGCCGAAGCCCTTGGCCAGCTCGCTGGGGACCAGGTTGCGCAGCGTGATGTCGTTGACCAGCACCAGCAGGCGCACGTGGCGCGCCGCGTCCGCCGCCGTCACCCCCAGCGGGGTGTCACCCAGGACGACCGCGACCTCGGACTCGAAGTCGAGCCCCCACGCGGCGTCGTGCAGCACGATGTCGTCGGTCGGCCCCAGCAGGTCACCCGAGCCGCCCTGGTAGATCAGCGGGTCGGTCTCCAGCGTGGGCGGCGGCTCGGCCCCGCGCGCCTTGCGCACCAGGCGCACATGGTTGAGGTACGACGAGCCATCGACCCACTCGTAGGCGCGCGGCAGCGGCGCCATCAGGCGGCGCGCCTCGACCGGTTCGCCGGCGACCTGCCCGGCCTCCAGCAGCGCGGCCAGCTTGCCGAGCTCCGGCGCGGCGCGCTCCCAGTCGTCCAGCGCGGCCTGTAGCGTGGGCGCGATCTCGCGCGCGCTGACCGCCACCGCGCCGTCCCGGCGCACCACGATGAGCGCCCCGTCGCGCGTGCCGTCTCTCAGCGTCGCCAGCTTCACGCGGCCTTCAATAGCACGAGGGCGTGAAGGGAGGTCAACCCCTGTCACGCCCTCGTGGTTTGCTGCACTGCGGCGAAGCGCGCGGCTACGGCTTCTTCTCTTCCTTCTTGTCGTCACCACCGCCGAGGCCGCCGAGCAGGCCGCCCAGGCCGACCTTGCTGGCCAGATCCTTGACCACGCTCGACTGCCCCAGCCAGCCCGGCACCTTGCCGGCGTTGCTCTTCATGAACTCGACCACCTTGTGCGCGGTCGCCTTGTCGAGACCGCACTTGGTCATCAGCCCTTCGATCATCTCTTCCATCTGCGACCCCCTCAGCGTCCCGTGAGAATGGTGAACTCGATGCGGCGATTCATCGCCTTGCCCTTCTTGGTCTTGTTGTCGCCCACGGGCTTGTCGGGGCCGTAGCCGCGCGTCTCGATGCGCTCGGCCTGGATGCCCTTGCCGACCAGGTAGGCCTTGACCGCCTCGGCGCGCGCCGCCGACAGATCCAGGTTGGCCTCGCGCACCCCGGCGTCGTCGGTGTGGCCCGAGATCTCGACCTTGACCTCGGGGAACGCCGCCAGCACCTTGGCCGCGGCATCGAGGACCTTGAAGGACCCCTTCTGCACCACCGCCTTGCCGTTGGCGAAGTTGATGCCCTTGATGGCGCCGGTGAACTTGGCGACCTCGGCGGGGACCTCGTCGGGGCAGCCGTCGCCGTCGCTGATGCCGTTGATGGTCTCCTGCTTGTCGGGGCACTTGTCGTCGGCGTCCGTCACGGTGTCACCGTCGTCGTCGAGATCGGGGCAGCCGTCGTCGTCCTGGAAGCCGTCGGCGTCCTCCTTCTGGGTGGCGCACCTGTCGGTGTCGTCCTTGAGGCCGTCACCGTCGGTGTCGGGCAGCTCGTCGGGGCAGCCGTCGTCGTCCTCGAAGCCGTTGACGGTCTCGCCCTGGTCGGGGCACTTGTCGTCGGCGCCGACCTTGCCGTCGCCGTCGGGGTCGACCGGCGGGGCCTCATCGGGGCAGCCGTCGTCGTCCTCGAAGCTGTTGGCGGTCTCGGCCTGCTCGGGGCACTTGTCGGCGTCGCCGACGATGCCGTCCGCATCGGGGTCGGGCGGCGGCGCCACCACCGCGGGGGCGGCCGGCCCCTCGTCGCCGAAGCGACCATAGATCCCGAGCAGCCCCTCGAAGTCGGTCACCACCGACGACGAGTCGCTCGACGGCGGCAGCACCACGCGGCCGTCCACGCGCAGGCCCCAGCGCTTGCCCAGGCGGTACTTCACGCCGGCACCGGCGTGCGCCGCGAAGTCGGTGTCGAGATCGATGATGCTGCGGTTCGACGACGACGAGGTCTGGCTGCCGGCGCCGACCAGCACGAACGGGCGCAGCTTGGCGCGCGGCGCCGCGAAGTGAAACAGCGCATGGCCGCGCAGCGCGATGACCATGACGTCGGCGTTGGCGTCGCGCACCGTGGTCGGCGTCAGGCCCAGCTCGGCCTCGAGATCGAGGCGCCCGAACAGGGCCATGGCGGCGCGCACGCCGCCGATGAGGCCGTTCTTGGGCGACGGCGCCCCCGGCTCCTCGTAGACGCCGAGCTCGTTGTTCTCGGAGAAGATGTGCACGCCGAGGAAGCCGCCGACCTCGATGGCGCGATCAGCCCGCGCCACCCGGGGTCCCGCCAGCGCACACACACCCATCACGACCACCGCCGCGATCCGCTTCATGGCGTTCATGGTGCCTCCCTCCCGCCTGGTCATGGCGCGCATCACAGCAGGTTCACGATCAAGGTGGCCTCGGTCGTGGTGTCGAGCTGGTCCGCGAAGGGCGCGAAGCCGGCCGCGAACGGCAGCCCCAGCGGCGCCAGCGGCGCCGGCGTGGTGTCCACCTTCATGGTGAAGCCGAAGCCGAACGAGATGCTCTTGGACAGCGAGGTGGACAGGCCGATCTTGCCGATGGCGCGCACGTCCTCGAACGCCTTGGCCTCATTGCTGCCGTCCTCGGTCGGGGTCTTCTCGGTGTTGAGGTTGGCCAGCACCTCGAGCTCGGCGTTGGCGCCGGTCGAGTCGCTCAGCTTCAGCGTGTAACCTGCGAAGACACGCGCCGAGTGGATGGTGATGGTGTCGGGCGCCGAGGTCAGATCCTCGACCGACAGGTCATAGCCGAGCTCGGCCTTGAGGATGCTGCGCTTGTCGGCGAGCAGCTGCCGGCTGTAGCCGATCTGGCCGCCGCCGACGAAGTTCTTGCCGGCGGGCTCGTCCTTGCTGGCGACCGCGGTCAAGAACGCGGAGTTGTTGGCGCTGAAGAAGCGGTCGTAGCGCAGCTTGCCGGCGAACGCCTTGGTGGTGGTGCGATCCACCGACGTGATCTCGTCCTCTTCGATGGTGCCGTTGCCCGCGGTGCCCACGGCGTCGTCGTCGACCGCGATCGACAGCCCCGCGCGTGCGTACGCCGCCGAGGCCTCCAGGCTGATCTTGTTGTTGCCTGCCTTGCGCGACGCGGTGCCGCCCGCCGACAGCGTGCGCGACTGCGAGTTGCCGGTCGAGATGAGCAGGCCGGCCTTGGCCGACGCCTTCCACTCCACCTTCTTGACGTCCTTGACCTCGTCAGCCTTGCCATACTCGAACTTGGGCTCGGCCAGCGCACTGCCCGCACCCACGCCCAGCCCCAGCCCCACCAGCAGGACAACCCGACCTAGTCTCTGTGCCATCGCAGTCTCCTCGCGCCCCGGCCTGGAGCGCACGCGTCCCTCCGATAGCACGATCCGTACCCGCCAGGGAGCCCTGCGTACCTGGGCGAAGATTCAGCCCTGGCCGGGGGTCAGGCCGTGGCGACGCAGCAGGCGATACAGGTGCACGCGCGCGATCCCCGCAGATTGTGCGGCCACGGCGACCTTGCCGCCGTGCTTGCGCACCAGCGCCTCGGCGTAACTCTTCTCGAAGGCGTCGATGGCGCGCTTGCGCGCGTCGGCATAGGCCAGGTCGGCGTCGGCCGCCTGCGACGCCTGGGTCAGCGCGGCGAGCTCGCCGATGTGGGTGACGCCCGAGATCGGCAGCGCGTCCTGGAACACCAGGCAGCGCTCGAGGTAGTTGCGCAGCTCGCGCACGTTGCCGGGCCAGGCCGCGCGGCGCAGGGTGGCCAGGAAGGCCGGCGTCAGCAGGGCACTGACCTCGTGCGGCTGCGCGCGCAGCGTGGCCAGCAGCGCCTCGGCCAGCAGCGGCAGATCCTCGGGGCGCTGGCGCAGCGGCGGCAGCGTGATCTTGATGACCGCGAGACGGAAGTAGAGATCGCTGCGGAAGCGCCCGCTGTTGGCGTCGCTGCGCAGATCGCGGTTGCTCGCGGCCACGATGCGCACGTCGATGGGCACGTGCTGGTTCTGACCCACGCGCCGGATGGTGCGGGTCTCGACCGCGCGCAGCAGCTTGGGCTGCAGCTCGGGCGGCAGCTCGCCGATCTCGTCGAGGAACAGGGTGCCGCCGGCGGCCTCCTCGAAGGCGCCCACGCGGCGCGCGGAGGCGCCGGTGAAGCTGCCGCGCTCATGGCCGAACAGCTCCGACTCCAGGAGATTTTCGGGGATGGCGCCGCAGTCGACCACCACGAAGGGGCCGTCCTTGCGCGCGCTGGCGCGGTGGATCGACTCCGCGGTGGCGCCCTTGCCGGTGCCGGTCTCGCCCTCGAGCAGCACGGTGGCGTCGGTGGCGGCGGCGCGCTCGAGCAGCGAGATGGTCTGCCGCATGGCGACCGACTGGCCGACCAGGGTCTCGAAGCTGGTGCGCTCGGACAGCGGGATCTGGATGGTGTCCTGGCCGAGCTGGAAGCGCACCACTGCCTCACCCAGCTTGATCAGGCTGCCGTCGCGCAGGTAGGCGTCGTTGACGCGCACACCGTCGACCACGGTGCCGTTGAGGCTGCCGGTGTCACGAACATGTGCGCCCTCGGCGTCGACCAGGACCTCGCAGTGGTAGCGCGACACCGTGGGGTCATCGATGATGATGTCGTTGCCGGGCTGCGACCCGAGCGAGCAGCGATCGCCGGACGAGTGCCAGTGCACCGGTGACTCCGGGCGCGGCTCCAGCACCTGCAGGCGGAAGCGCGGCACCAGCACCTGTGCCGTGGCCGGACCGCCCTCGACCTCCTGGGTGCGACGCCCCCCGTCGCGCTCGCGACTCCCCATGCGCGCGACCATAACACGCGGGTTTGTCACCGCCGCGGTGACACAGCTGCGCGATCTGTGTCATCCGGTGACACTGCAATCGTGCACATTCGACGGAATTTCACTGATTGTGAAAAGTCAAAGCGCCTGATGCGGGATAAGCCGATGAAATCGCTTGTTTACCGTCAAGTAGCGGGCCCTCGGCACGGTCAGTGCTATTGAAATATTCTGCAAATAGCGTTATTGGAGGGGACGGTGTTGGCGAAGATTCTCGTCGTGGAAGCCGAGGCGGAAGTCCGCAAGAGCTGCATGGCCTGCCTGAGCTCGATCGTGGACTGGACCGTGCTGGAGGCAGCCTCGGGGCCGGAGGCGATCCGCCTGGCCATCGAGGAGCAGCCTGACATCGTGCTGCTCGATGCCGACCTGCCGTCGCCTGACGGTCTCACGCTGCTGGCGACGTTGCACCGCCACAACATCACGGTCGTGCTGCTGACCGCGCCCGGCAAGGGCCCGAACTACCACGCCCTCGGCGCGGTCGGCGTCATCGAGAAGCCGCTCGACGTGGTCGCGCTGGCGCGCCAGGTCCGCGACGTCCTCGACCGCGAGGTCGAGCAGACCAACCCCGCCATCTACAGCATCACGCGCCGTCGCTAGCTCGAGCAGGCTGGCGGCGCGCAGGCGTTGCGCGGGCGCGCAGGCGCGTCTACTGTTTCGCCGTGCTGTCCCTCGTCGGCCTCGGCCTTGGTGTGATGGGCCTGTTCATCGTCACCTTCCTGGGCACGCTGGCGCTCAAGAAGACGCAGCCGACCTGGATCTTCGACGGCGGCGTGGTGGCCGGCGCGGCGCTGGTGGTGGTCGGCTGGCGGCAGGGGGCGGCGTGGTGGCTGGCCCCAGGCGCAGGCGTCACCGTGCTGATCTGGTTCGCGTCGACGCGCAAGGAGCTGTCGTTGCCGCGTGGCGGCGGCCTGCGGGTCAAGGTCGGCGACGCCCTGCCGGCGTTCAACCTGGCTGGCACCAGCGGCGCGGCGGTGACCGACGCCGACGTGCGCGCAGCGGCGCCCGCGCTGGTGGTGATGTACCGCGGCTGGTGGTGCCCGTACTGCGTGACCCAGCTCGACGACCTCGGCCGCGAGCACGACGCCCTGCGCGCCGCCGGCATCAAGCTCTTCGCCATCTCGGTCGACCGCAGCGACGAGCAGGCCCCGCTGGAGAAGCGCCTGGGCGGCAAGGTCAGCTTCCTGTCGGATCCCGAGGGCAAGCTGCTCGATGCCATCGGCGTGCGCCACCCCGACGGTGTGCCCTGGTACGATCGCCTGCTGCTGGGGGCGCGCCGCCAGGACATCGCGCTGCCGACCTCGCTGCTGGTCGGCAAGGACGGCAAGCTGCTCTTCGTCGAGCGCGCGCGGCGTATCGATCAGCGCACGCCACTCGACGCCGTGCTGGACGCGGCGCGCAGCGCGGGCTGACCGGCGGCGCGCTGGCTACGGCTCGACGCGGGTCAGCCGCCCGAAAATGTTGGCGGCGCCGACCCAGCCGTTGATCCCGCCACGGTTGTTGCCGATCTGAAAGCGCGGGCCGTCGCGGTCGATGGCCTTGATGAAGTGCAGGTACTCGGCGCGGCCGACCCTGCACAGCACGATGTCCCCGACCTTCAGCAGCGCGGCATCGACCGGCGTCACGGTGCACAGCTGCCCGGACTGGATCCGGGGCGACATCGAGTTGCCGCGCGGACGGAACGACACCGTCTCCCCCGCCCCGAGGCGCGTCATGTATCCAGCTGCCCACCCCATCGCCGGATTCTACCGGATGGTGCCTTCGTCCAATGCCGATCAGTTAGCGGCCAAATCCCCGACATTGCAGCGCAGGATCGGCGCCAGCGCGAGATACTGGATTCGGTCCGTCCAGAGGATCACGATGCGGCGATCGTGCACGACTTCGACACGTCGCTCACCGAAGCGCTCGAGTACACGGCAGCCTTCACACCGGAGGCATTCCCACAGCTGACGGCGCATCTGGACCCCGCGTGGGTCAGCGAGGCGCTTCTCGCGACGGGAAAGGCTACCCTCCGGCGGCGACGCCTTCCTGCTGATCGGACCGTCTGGCTGATGCTGGGCATGGCGCTCATGCGCGACTGGCCGGTCACGGAGGTCGCGCGTCAGCTGGAGGTCGCGCTACCGGCCGCCGATGGGAGCCGCACCGTCGCGCCAAGCGCGCTGCCGCAGGCCCGGCAGCGCCTCGGCGCAGCGCCTCTCGAATGGCTCTTCGTGCGCTCTGGTGGAGAGTGGGGGCACCGGAGCGCAGCTGCGGATCGCTGGCACGGTCTCGCGCTGTACGGCATCGACGGAAGCACGCTCCGGGTCGCCGACAGCGATGAGAACCGGAAACACTTCGGTGGGCACAGCTCCGGGCGCCATGACGGAGGGCGCGACGAGCGGACGAGCGGGTATCCGTTGATGCGCGTCGTGGTGCTGATGGCGCTCCGGTCGCACGTGCTCGCGGGTGCACAGTTTGGCCCGTATCGGACCGACGAACGTACGTACGCGCGGCGACTCCTGGACGACGTCCCGGACAGCTCGCTCTTGCTGCTCGACCGGAACTATCTTCAAGCCGACATCCTGGTCCGTTTGATGACGGGTGGGCGCGACCGCCACTGGATGACGCGCGTGAAGTCGACGACCAAGTACCGGGTCCTCAAGCGACTCGGTGCCGGCGACGAGCTCGTCGAGTTCGACGTATCGCGTGCAGCTCGCAGCAGGAACCCTGAGCTCCCGAAGACGTTTGTTGCTCGGGCGACTCGCTTTCAGCGGAAAGGCTACCGTCCGACGACGCTGCTGACCTCGCTCGTCGATCCCAAGCTGTATCCGGCGGCCGAGTTGCGCGGCCTCTATCACGAGCGCTGGGAGATCGAACTCGGCTTCGGCGAGATCAAGACGGACATGCTCGAACGGCTGGAAACGATCCGCAGCAAGTCGCCTGCGGCCGTCGCCCAAGAGATGTGGGGACTCCTTACGGCGTACAACCTCGTGCGTCTCGAAATGGAGCGGATCGCCGAGGAGCTCAAGGTCTCACCGACGAGGATCAGCTTCGTCAATGCGCTGCGCTACTTCGTCGAGCAGTGGCTCTGGGCAGCGTCCACCGCGACGCCCGGCGCCATCCCGCAGCGGCTGTCAACGATGCGTGACCGACTGCGGAGATTCCTGCTGCCGGAGCGCCGCTCGGACCGAGTATTCCCACGGGCAGTGAAGATCAAGATGAGCAACTACCCGAGAAAGCTGCCGGCCTCATCGAGCAGGCCCACTAAGTGACCGGCATTGGCACTAGTACCTCCGTCAGCGCCGGCCGCGGCCGGTGCTGACGGTGTCGCCGACGCCGTCGAACAGCGTGGGTGAGATGGCGTCGCGGAAGGCGCCGCGGCGGTTGGAGGGCACGGTGGCCAGCACCATGGTGGCCAGCTCGTCGCGGCTGGCGGGGCTGAGGCGCGGCTCGCTGTTGGGGGCGACGGCGTTGACGCTCTGCTCGTCGCACATGCGCTGGTAGACCGGGCTGACCTGGTCGCGCAGGCTGTTGGCGTTGCCGGCGCCGTGGCGGGCGTCGGCGATGGCGGCGTAGGTGCCATGAGCGCGCGCAGAGTCGACGCCCTCGATGATCTCGGCCCAGGGCACGCGCTGCGCGGCGACGCGGTCTCGGCCGCGGCCGGTGGACGGCACCGCGATCAGCTCCCAGTCGAGCGCGTACTCGACCGAGTAGTCGATGGCCTCCTCGGCCATCGCCTCCTGGACCTCGCGCAGGCTGCAGGCGTGGCGCATCGCGCCGCAGAGCAGCGGGTCGTTGGCGATGAACTCCTCGGCCTGGTTACCCACCAGGTGCGTGCCCGGCGCGGGCGCGCCCGGGACCGGCACCTCGCCGACGGCGGGGCGCGGCACGATCACGGTGAACTCGGGGTTGGCGCCCGCGGTCAGGCCAATGCCCAGGTCGCCGAGCGCCGAATCGAACAGCGCGCGGTTGCGATCGCGCAGCGCCGCGAAGACGATCTGCAGGACGCCGGCCGCGGCCAGGCCGGGGCCGAAGGTGAGGATGGCGCGGTCCCAGGTGTTGATCGAGTCGAGGTGGCCCTCGTTGTGGCCCCACGTGGAGACGCTCTCCGACGCGATGTCCACGCTCTCGGCCGCGTCAGGTCCAGCGCCATCGCCGTCCCTCCCGCTGAACACGCGCGTGGCGGCGGCGCGGACCTCGGCATCGCTCAGCGTCGCAGACCCGCCCGAGGCATAGCCGCCGGGACGATCGACGTTGTAGCCCACCCCGGCGGCAGCCAGGCCGACCGAGCCGCCGTCCAGATCGAAGCGCACCGTGTAGTCGTGGGTGGCGACCGCGACCGTCACCGGGTCGCGCTGCGCGTGGGCGACGTCCTCCGCGGTGACGGTCACCGCCTCCTCGTCTTCGTCGTGCGCAGCGCCGGCGTCGGCCGCGGCGTCGGCGCGCGCGAGCCAGGCGCCCACCGCCGCGCGCGCGCGACGCCATTCGGCCACGGTGGGACGAGCGGGGACCGCGGCCTCGGTGCGTTCGGCGTCGGTCGGCGACAGACGGTTCAGCTCGCGCAGCGCATCGGCGCGCTCCTCGCGCGACCGGTTGGGGGTGACCGCACGGGTCATGAGCAGGTAGCGGATGATCGCGACGCGGCCCAGGGAGGTCTCGGACTCGGTGCGCCGCCCGGCGCTGTCAATCTCGCGCGTCTCGCTGGTGCCCGCCTCGGTGCTCTGCTCGGCCAGACGATCGGTCAAGAACTGCACCAGCTGGTCGCGCGCCACCCCCGCCTCGGACGCGATCTCCTCGTGCAGCCCCGTCAGCGACGCCGCGCTCGCGGCCGAGTCCTCGTCGCGCCGGTCGGCCGCCCCGCCGCGCGCGCGGTTGACGATCTCCATGGCGTCGCGCTGGCGCTCGAGCAGCAGCGCCAGCTCGCCGAAGATGGTGCGGCGCGGCCCGCCTCCACGCCGCACCGGCAGGGTGTGGAGCAGCACCGGGTTGATGAACTCGACGTCGGCGTGCGCGGTCTCGGTGACATGGACGTGCGAGCGCGCGTCCCCGATGCGACCCAGCGCCGCGGCGTCCGCCGGCGCGCTGTCGGTGGCGCCCTCGTAGCTGGCGTGCGCGGTGTGCCTGGCCGCGCTCGGCGCGGCCGCCGGCATGGTGGCGGCGGCCTCGGCATGCAGCACGGTTCGATCGGCACGCGTCACCATGGCCACCGCGCCCAGCGGCGTGTGGACCCGGTACAGGTGCTGCGCGCTGTTGCGCCCCGTCAGCTCGGCGCCGTCGAGCGCCGACATCATGGCTGACGAACCGGCCAGGTCGTGGATGGCGGCGATCTCGCCCCGGATGACCGCGGCGCCCAGCGCGGCGCGCGCGGCCACCACCTCGGCGATCAGGGGCCCGTAGTCGGCGTGGGCGATGTTGACGGTGCGCTCGCCGAGCGCGACGCTGTGATGGCCGCGGGTGGCGGTGCGGTGCGCGTCGATGGCGCTCTGCAGCTCGGCCAGCGCCGCGTCGGTGTGCGCGGCGGCCATCGCCTCGCGCACTGCCGCCGCCGCCGCGCGGTCCTCCTCCGGTGTGCGCGACACGGTCGGGACGCTGTGCGAGACCGCCATCGGCCCGCCGCCGCCCAGGATGCGGGCGGCGCCGGCGTCGGCCTCGAGCTCCAGCGCGTCGCCGGGCTGGCTGACCTCGAGCTTGGTCTGCGCCACCTTGCCGCTGCGCTGCTGTGCGGTGTGCACGACCTCGTGCGCGATCAGCGCGTCGCCGTCCGGCGATCCGGGGGCGAACTCGCCGGCGCCGAAGTGGATGTCCTGGCCGTAGGTGAAGGCGCGCGCGCCGACCGCGTGCGCGGCTTCAGCCGACGCCGCCCCCGCATGCAGGCGGACCTCGCCGAGGTCGCTGCCCAGGGTGGACTCCGACCGCGCACGCAGCCCGTCCGGCAGCTCCACTCCGCCAGCGGCGCCCTGCACCCGAGCGACCGCTGCGTCGGGATCGCCGCCAGGTGCGCCGCTGGCATGCCGCTGCACCTGGCCAACCAGGTTCCGCCGGCCAGGGTCGCTGGACTCCGTCGGCGAAGCACTCGCCTCGTCAGCACCTTCGGATCGACGGTCGCGCACGGACCTTCTACGCTCCTGGAGGCCAGGATACCCCCGATCGCCAGATGTAGGCAGGGCTGCTGGGGGCTCAGGCCAGACCGCAGCCTGGGATGAGCAGCGCGGTCAGGGCCGCGGGCTCGGCGACGCCGTGGGCGCGCATCCAGCTGCTCGCACGATCGCTCAGCGCAGACTGGCCGGTCAGCACGCCGCGCGCGTGGTCCGCGGCGCGCGCATGCAGCGCCATGCCGACGCCGTCCAGGCGCGGGGCCGCCGCGGCCAGGGTCGCGCTGGCGCGCGCGAAGTCGCCCTTGCGCGCGGCCAGCCCGGCGTGCACCAGCGCGGCCAGCGCCGGGGCGTGAGCGGCGTCGAGCGCGTCCAGCGCGCCAGCGTCGTGCGCCGCGGCGCCGAGCTCGCCGGCCGCCAGGCAGGCGCGCGCGCGCAGGTGCAGCGCCTCGCACGCGACCACCTGCACGCGCATCAGCAGCGAGGCCTGGAGCGCCGGCCAGCGCGCACGGATCAGCTTCAGCGCCGCGGCGCCGTCGCCGACGTACAGGTCGGCGTGGGCGCCCGACAGCAGGCCCCAGTAGTGCTGCAGGTGAAAGCCGCGTCGGGTCCAGCGGCGCTCGCCCTCGAGGGCGTGGCGGCGGGCGCTGTCGATGTCGCCGGCCGCGAGCCAGGCCAGGTTGCTGAGCGCGGTGCTGATCGAGGTCGCGACGTAGACGTCGCCGCGCTCGCCGGCGTCGGCCAGCTGCAGGCGCGCGCGCCGGCCGAGCTCGTCGAGCTCACCGAGGTAGCTCAGGGTGATGAGGGCGTAGAGGCGCGCGGTGTGGCGCTCCCAGCCGCCGGCGCGGGCGTGCTCCAGCGCGGCATCGGCGGCGTCGAACGCGGCCAGCGCCTCGCGCCAGCGACCGGTCAGGAACGCCACCATGCCGCTGGCTCCGGCGTGCGTCCCGGCCTGCAGCGGATCGCCACCCGGATCGCACACCGTGCGCGCCAGCGCGAGCAGCGCGTCGGCGCGGGTGCGCGCGCGCGGCCCGGCGGCGGCGACGAAGGCGGCCTGCGCCGCCAGCGAGCGGCCCAGGCGCCTGGGCTCGCCCGCGCGCAGCGCATAGGACAGCGCGCGGCCGTGCAGCTCGGCGGCGCGCACTGTGTCGACGGTGCCCAGCGCGGTGGCCACCGCCCAGCAGGTGTCGATGCGGCGCAGCTCGTGCGCCGAAGCTGCCGGCGCGGCGGGTCGCGCGCGGCGCAGGCGGGCCAGGCGCAGGCCGAGCTCGAGGCGACGCAGCCCCAGCGCCACCAGGGCCCGCCGTGGCCCACCCGCCAGACGCACGCCCATCGCGCGCATCACGCCGTCGAGCCCGTCCAGCCCCTCGTCCAGGCGCCCGCTGCGCACCAGCTGCTCGGCGCCCAGCCGCTGGTAGTCGGCGGCGGCGTCAGCGCCGGCCGCATCGGCGCCGGCGTCCGCGGCGGTCGCAGCGACGGCGGCGTCCGCGGCCGCGGCGTAGGCAGCCGCCGCCTCGACGCCACGCCCGGCGGCGGCCAGCGCCTCGGCGCGCTGCGCGTGGGTGGCGGCGGCGCGCCCGGGCGCCAGCGGCGCCAGCGTGGTGGCCAGCGCTAGCAGGCGCGCGGCGTGCTCGAAGGCGAGCGCCGCCATGGCGCGCTCGGCGGCGAGCAGGGCGTGAGCCTGCGCGCGCACCGGTTCACCCGCGCGCCGCCAGTGCTCGAGCAGGTGCTCGGGGTGGCCACCGCCGGCCGCCTCCAGCGCCCCCGCCAGGCGGCGATGCCAGGCCGTCACCTCGCCCGCCTGCAGCGCCCCCAGCACGGCCTCGCGCACGCGGTCATGCACCGCATCGACGTCCTGGCCACGCACCTCGACCCAGCGCTCGGCGCGCAAGCGGCTCAGCGCGAGCTCACCGGCCCCGCCGCCCGCGACCTCGCCCAGCAGCGCCTGAGCGAGCGGCCGCCCCGCCACCGCGACGGCACCCAGGAGCCGGCGCGCGCCGTCGGGGAGCCCCTGGTAGCGCGCCTGCAACGCCTGTTCGAGCGAGGCCGCCGGCGCGCCGTGGCGCACCAGCTCGGCGATGAAGAGCGGGTTGCCCGCCGCCTCGGCGACGATGCGCGCCGTGACCCCGTGCTCGGCCTCGGGCGCCAGCTGCTCGGCCAGCGCGTGTGCCTGGGCGGGTTCGAGCGGTGCCAGGTCGAGCCGGCGCCACGGCAGCGTTGCCCAGGTCGCCGGCAGGCCGGGGCGGTGGCTGGCCAGCAGCAGAAGCGGCAGCCCGGGCCGCGCCAGCAGCTCGGCGAGCAGCGCCGCGCTGTCGCCATCGCCCCAGTGCAGGTCGTCGATCCACAGCACCAGCGGGCGACCGTCGGCCACCGCGACCAGGAGCTGGCCGAGCGCCTGCGCGGCGCGCCGTCGTGCGCCGTGCGGATCAACGGCGGGGCCGCCCGGCACGGTCGCCGGGCCCAGCACCGGGAACATGCGCTGGAGCTCGGGCTGGACCAGCGCGGCGCGGCGCTCGGGCGGCAGCCGCGCCACCTTCCGCGCCAGGTCGTCGATCAGCGCGTCGAGCGCCTTGTGCGGCACCGACTCACGATCGTAGCAGCGCCCCTCCAGCACCAGCGCCTCGGCGGCGAGGCCGGTGAGGAAGTGGCGCACCAGCGTGGTCTTGCCGAGCCCCGAGGGGCCGTGCACCGAGAGCGCCCGCGCCTGCCCGGCGCGCACCTCGGCGAAGGCCTCGGCCAGCGCAGCCAGCTCGGGCGCGCGGCCGACGAAGACCGGCGCCGCGGGCTCGTGCGCGGTCGCGTCTGGCAGCTCCAGCGCGGCGGCCAGCTCGCGGGCGCCCGCGCGGCGCGCCGGCTCGGGCGCCAGCAGCGCGCGGCACAGGCGCACCAGCGCGGCGGGCCCGACCAGCGTGGCCGGCGCGAGCTCCGGCCGCCGCCCGGCCAGCACCTCGTGCAGCATGACGCCGACGGCGTAGTAGTCCGACGCCGGGCTCGCCGCGCTGCCCGCGCGCAGCTCGGGGGCCATGTACGCGGGCGTGCCCGCCGCCGGCTGCGCCCGCGCCACGCTCGCGGCCAGCCCGAAGTCGAGGATGACCACGCGCCCGTCGGGCTCGACCATCACGTTGGAGGGCTTGATGTCGCGGTGCACGATGCCGGCCTCGTGCAGCGCGCGCAGCCCGGCCCCGAGCCCACCCAGCGCCGCGCACAGCCGAGCCGCAGCGCCGCCGCCGCCGCCGCCGCCGCAGACATGGCGGACGAAGTCGGTGCCGGTCAACAGCTCCATGATGATGAACCAGGTGTCGCCTTGCGAGCCCAGCTCGTGGAGCTGGACCAGGTTGCGATGTCCGAGATCGGCGACCGCGCGGAACTCCTGCTTGAACTGCAGCAGGGCGCGCGCCTCCAGCCCGGGCAGCAGCTTGAGCGCGACCGCGGGTCCGCCCCCCAGCGGCTCGGCGCGGTAGACCTCGCCCATGCCGCCGCGGCCGATGCAGGCGCCGACCAGATAGCGCCCCAGCTGCGCGCCGGGCGCGAGCCCCGTGTGCAGGCGCTGCGCGGGCGCACGCCTGGCGAGGGCGGCGACCAGCTGCCGGCACGCCGGACAGCCGTCCAGGTGGGCCTCCACCCGCGCGACCACTGGCTCGGCGCCGGCCAGAAAGGCCGCCAGGGCTTCGTCGTCTGGGCAACTCGACAGGACGGACCTCCCGCGGTGATACAGTAACCCCCTTGGCCCCCCACCCGCTGCTGTCCGCGCTCCGCCGCGCGATGCCCGGTCGCGCCGAGGAGCTGGCCCCCGATGAGCTCGAGCGCGCGCTCGAGGCGCTGTGGCGTGATGCCGCCGCGGCGTGGCCCAAGGTCGAGGTGGACGGCGAGCGCTTCGTCGAGCACCTCGCCGCGCGCGCGCCCGAGGGCGGGTTCCCGGCGGCGCTGGCGGCGCTGCACAGCCGTGACCTGTACCTGGCCTGCGCCCTGGCCAGCGGCGATGACGCCGCCGCCACCGCCTTCCGCGCCCGCATCGTCGACGACCTCGACGAGCGCATCGTGCCCGCCGCGCAGGGCCGCCTCGACGAGGTGCGCCAGCGCGTGTGCGAGCGGCTGCTGGTGGCCGACGGCGCGCCGCCGCGCATCGCGTCGTACCGCGGGCAGGGCGCGCTGCACGCCTGGGTGCGGGTCACCGCGGCGCGGATCGCCCTCGATCTGGTGCGCGCCGAGCCGGAGCGCTCGCTGGGCGAGGCGGCGCTGGCGGCGGCCGCGCCGGCCGGCCCCGATCCCGAGCTGGCCCACCTGCGCGCGACCACGCGCGCGGCGCTGGCCAGCGCCATCGAGCGCGCCGCCGCCGCGCTCTCGGTGCGCGAGCGCACGCTGCTCCGCCTGAGCTTGCTCGACGAGCTGACCATCGACGATCTGGCCGCGCTGTACCACGTGCACCGCGCCACCGCCGCGCGCTGGCTGACCGGCGCGCGTGACGCCCTCGGCCGCGCGGCGCGCCACGAGCTGGCCCAGGGCGCTGGCCTGGCGGCCGATGAGCTGACCTCCGCGCTGGGCGTGCTGGAGACCCAGATCGACCTGAGCTGGTCGCGCTTTCTCCTGTAGTTTTCGCATCTTGCACGCGAGACGCTGATTTCCGTGCGACCGCCGCCAGCGGGCGCCGTCTTGGCTGCGAACGACGCGGTCATCGCGTCCCAGCACCAGGAGCCCAGCCATGATCGGTTCGAGAGTCGTCACGTTCGCGCTTGCCACCACCCTGCTCGCCGCCGCCTGCGCGTCGGAGCCCGAGGACGATGACGGGGTGCCAGCCCTGGTCGGCAGCCCCGCCGAGGAGCCTGGCTTCGCGGCGGCGACCGCTGACCCCGGCAAGGCCGACTGGTTCGGCACCTCGCCCGAGACCTGGCGTCGCTTCTGGTACTGGAAGTACTACGCCCAGGTCAGCGCCCCGCTGGAGGTCGCCGCGAGCAGCCCGGCGTTCACCGGCACGCGCACCGTGCTGCTGATCCCGGGCACCACCATCGGCCCCGAGTTCTTCGTGCCGATGGCGAACCGGCTGCGTCGCGACGGCTTCGACCCCGTGATCTGGGCGCCCTCCGACCTGTTCACCGACAGCCTCGAGGTCGGCGCGCAGCGCATCTCCGCCCAAGTGCAGAAGGTGCTCGCCTCGAAGGGCGTCAGCAAGCTGCACCTGGTGGCCCAGTGTGACGCCGGCGTGGCCGCGCGCTTCTACGCCCAGCTGCTGGGCGGCAATCGCGCCATCGACCAGCTGGTCACCTTCGTGTCCGCGCACCACGGCTCCTCGGCCGCCCCGGTGGCGGGCTGGTGGACGGGCTGGCCCGCGCTGGCTGACATCAAGCCGGGCAGCCCCTTCATGCAGCGCCTCAACGCCGCGCCGCTGCCGGCCGGCCTGCGCCTGACGTCGATCTACAGCTGTCGCGACGAGTACATGTGGCCGCAGACCACCTCGCGCGTGCCGGGCGCCGTCAACGTCGAGTTCTGCAACCACCCCATCGGCCACTTCGCCCCGTTCTGGGATCGTCCGGTGTACGAGCGCATCCTGGTGACCCTGCGCGGCCAGGGCGCCGGCGCTCCGACCTACTACTGACGCCAGCGCGGTGGCAAGGGTGCGATTGCCACTCGAGCGGCTTGCACCGGCGGCGCAGATTTGTTAATGCCGCCCCCGATGTCGACGTTGAACAAGCATGTGTGGTGGACGGCGGCGGTGCTGGCGGCCGTCCTGGGCGGGTGTGGCGGCGGTGGCGGGGACAACGATCCCGACCTGCTGCTGGGATCGTGGCGCAAGCTCGATCCGGTGTCGCGCGCGGTGCAGGCGCAGCTGACCTTCGACCCGGGTGGCCGTGTCTCGGTGCAGGCCGAGGGCGCCAGCAGCGCCAGCGCCGGGCTGTTCGAGGCCGACGACGCCCACCTGGTCATCGAGTCGACCGACGCCAACGACGGCATGCGCTACCGCGATCGCTACCCCTACAAGGTGTCGAAGGATCGCCTGATCATGCGCGTGCTGGAGCCGACCGGCAGCCACGACGGCATCGTCGGCACCTTCAAGGGCGCCTTCTCCGCGACCGTGCTCGGCCCCACCGGCAGCTGGGACAAGGCCTTCTCGGTGACCTGGGCCATCACCTTCCGCGCCGACGACACCGTGCGCCTGGTCGAGACCCCCGACAGCGCAGGCAGCCCGGCGACCGGGTCGGGCGACGACAGCCCCGGCGCCGCGCCGGTCGCCCTCGAGGGCAGCTACCGGACCATCGGCCCCAACGCCTACCAGACCAGCTTCGCCACCTCGACCGACACGCTGACCCTGAACTTCAGCCTGGCCGACGGCGTCATCGGCGATCTCTACGTTCGCTGAGCCGCGCCCCGCGCGGCGTCAGTCCGGATAGGCCAGCCGCCGCCACAGCTGGTTGTTGACCCCGGACATCCAGGCGTCGGCGCGACCCGGGCCCCACAGCGTATGGATCGGGCTGGATGGCCGGGTCGGTGACATCTTCCACTGCTTGCCGTCCCACTTCACGACGACATCGCCCGCGGCCCACAGCTCCTTGTCGCGCGGGCCCCAGATGACGCGCAGATCGGCCTCGGTGCTGCTCGGCGTGATGTGCCAGGCGCCGGCCTGCCAGCGCAGGATGGTGCCGCCGAGGCCGACCGCCCAGACATCGTCGGCGACACCGAACAGGCCACTGAGCGATCGCGTCACCCCGGTCTCGACCGGACTCCACTGCTTGCCGTCCCAGCGCAGGCCCTTGCCCTGGGCGCCGACCAGCCAGGCCTCGCTACCCGAACGCGCCCACACCGCGCGCATGCCTGCGCCGACACCGGGGACCACGCTCCAGCGCGCGCCGTCCCAGTGCACGAGCAGGCGATCCCGCACCAGCAGCCAGACGTCGCGCGGGCCGCTGCCGTGCAGGGCGAGCAGCAGCCGCTGCTCCTTGGCCAGCTCGGCCGGCATCGCGAGCTTGCTCCACCGGGTGCCGTCCCAGTGCTCGATGAACTCGCCGATGGCCCAGACGTCGGTCGCGCTGCTGCCCCACACCACGCTGGCGCCACGCCGCTCGGGTGCGCTCCAGCGCTGGCCGTCGAAGTGGCTGAGCCAGCCGTTGGCGGCCCAGACATCGCTGCCGCTGCTGCCCCACAGCGAGTGCGGCGCGCCGCGCTCGTCCTCGGCGAACACCGGGCTCAGCTTGCCGCCAGGCAGCCGGAACAGCTCTCCGTCGTCGATCAGCCAGGCCGGGTCGGCGCCCGCGCCGACGACGGCGTCGAAGCTGCGCCGATGCTGGTGCACCAGCTCGACCGGCGTGCCGCCGCGCAGCGGCAGCGACCACACGTTGACGCCCGCGGCCACGACCAGGTTCGAGCCCATCACTCCGAAGTGCGCGTCCGACAGCCACTGCTCCGGCAGCGGCTCCTCCACGAGCGCCTGACCATCCCATCTCCACAGCGCCTGGCCGGCGATCCAGACCTGCCCGGCCACGGCGAACAGGGCGTCGGCATGCTGGGGCAGCCGCACGACCTCGCGGAAGCCGTCGCTCCACTTCAAGAGGTGCTCGCCGCCATCGTCGAGGGTGCACAGCAGCCAGGCTTGCTCGTCACCGGCGAGGCGCGGACTGCGACAGCCGGCTGGGCGCCGGTCCACGAAGCGCTCACCGTCGTAGAACCAGACCGCGTCGGTGCCTGTGCCCGCGCCTGGGCCACCGCCCGCGAACCAGACCTCACGCGGGCCCTTGCCCCAGACGTCGCGCAGCGCGCCGGCGTCCGGCAGGGTCGCGCGCGCCCAGGTCACGCCATCGCTGTGCAGGATGACGTCGTCGCCCACGGCCCAGATGTCGCGAGCGCTGCTGCCCCAGATCCCGCGCAGCGTGACGTCGAGCTCGGTGGGCACGCTGCTGACGACGTCCTGACCACGCAGGTGCAGCAGCGTGGTGTGCTCACCCACGAACCAGGTCTCACCGGCGGCGTCGGGCACGGTCCAACCCGCCAGCAGCGGCTGGCCCTGCGGCACCGGCGTCTGCCAGCACCAGAAGTCGAGCGAGCACACCCCGGGCCGCTCGCTCCAGGTGCTGTAGGCCTGGCCGGCCAGCGGATGCACCGCGGCGTCGGCGCTGGCCCCGCGTGCCGACGGCGCACCGGTGCGAGCTGGCTCACGCTTGCAGCCGGACGCTGCGGCCAGCGCCGCCAGCCCGACCACCCTGGCCAGCGCGCGCAGCTTCACCGGGTGCCGACGCCGAGCCAGGCGCGCATCTCGAGCAGCACCGGGCCGCTGCCGGCGCGCTCGCGCAGGCGCGCGAGCAGCTGCTGCTCGAGCTCGAGCCAGCCCGGCTCACCGACGCGGCTGCGCAGCAGCACCAGCGGCGCCATGCTGCGCGAGGTGTCGGCCCAGAAGGCGTCGACATCGGTGAACTCGTGGGCGTGCGTGACCTCGTGCAGCTCCACGGCGCTGAAGCCGGCCGCGCCCAGCTCGGCGCGGAACTCGTCGCCGTCGCCCAGCGGCGCCTTGCCCTTGCCGAAGCCGAGGCCAGGCATCAGCTCGCCCAGCGCGGTCATCAGGAGGTTGAAGGCGAACACCTTCTCCATCGGCTGCCAGCTCGACACCACGGCGCGACCGCCCGGCCTGAGCACGCGGCACAGCTCGCGGAAGCCGGCCGCGCGATCGGGGAAGAAGATGAGGCCGAACATCGAGAACGCCGCCGCGAACACGCCGTCGTCGTAGGGCAGCGCCTGGCCGTCGCCGACCACCGCGATGATGTTGCCGATGCCGTTGCGCGCGGCGCGGGTCTTCAGGCGCCCGACCATGTCGACCGAGAAGTCGAGCGCGTCGACCTGCGCGGCGTCACCGGCCGCCAGCAGCGCCAGCGTGCCTGGCCCGCAGGCCACGTCGAGCAGGCGCGAGCCCGCCGGGGCCGCGGCCAGGCGCAGCGCGTCGCGCGCATAGGCCTCGAACTTGGGCACCACCAGCTCCTCGTAGGCGGTCGACACCAGATCCCAGGGCAGCGGAGTGGCCAGCGGACTCTGCGGGGAGGCTTGCGCGTTCGTGCTCATGGGCAAACTCTACCTCAGGCACGGCCGCGTTGACGGCGGCGACGGGCTGGCCCAAGCTCGCGGCATGAAGCCCGAGGGCATGCAGGTGACTCCAGCGCGCGCGGCGCTGCTGGTGGTCGACATCCAGGAGCGGCTGGCGGCGGTGATGCCGCCCGAGGCCATGGCGGCGTGCGAGAAGAACACGCTGATCTTGATCGAGCTGGCGCGCCGGCTGGGGCTGCCGGTGGTGGCCAGCGAGCAGTATCCGCGCGGCCTCGGGCCCACGGTGCCGGCGCTGGCCGCGGCGCTGGCGCGCGCCGAGGGCGGCCTCGACGTGCACCGCCTGGAGAAGCTGGAGTTCGCCACCGTGGAGGCGCCCGGCTTCGCGGCGCTGAGCGAGCGCCTGGGGCGCACACAGTGGATCGTGGTCGGCATGGAGTCGCACGTGTGCGTGTGGCAGACCGTGCGCGGTCTGCTCGGGCGCGGCGCCGAGGTCCAGGTCCCGGCCGACGCGGTGTGCTCGCGCACGGCCGACAACCGCGCCACCGGGCTGCGCCTGATGGAGCGCGCGGGTGCGGTGGTGACGTCGACCGAGGCCGTGGTGTTCGACGCCCTGGGGCGGGCCGGCACCGACGAGTTCAAGGCGCTGTCGCGGCTGATCAAGTAGAGGGCGCCGCGCCTCAGACCGCGACGCCGACGACCAGGCTCTGGATCGAGGCCAGCGGGGTGACGCGCTCGAGGCGGAAGCCGGTGGCGCCGAGCAGGCGCTCGAAGTCGGCGCGCGAACGCTGGCGTCCGCCCAGGCACACCATCAGCATGTGCAGGTCGATCATGGGGCCGGGATGCACCGCTTCATTGGCCTCGACCACGGTCTCGATCAGCACCACGTGGGCGCCCGGTGCGGCGGCGCGGCGCACGTTGGCCAGGATCTTCATCGAGCGGGCGTCGTCCCAGTCGTGCAGCACGTCCTTGAGGACGTAGGCCCCGCAGCCGCCGGGGATGCTCTCGAAGAAGCTGCCCGCGACCTTCTCGGTGCGCGCCAGCACGCCGCGTGCGCGCAGCAGCGGGTCGGCCTCGGCCAGCACATAGGCCTCGTCGAACAGCACGCCACCGAGGCCCGGGTGCTGGACCAGGATCTCGGCCAGCAGGGTGCCCTGCCCGCCCGCCACATCGCACACCTTGCCAGCGTCGCCGAACGGAAAGCCCGCCGCCAGCACCGGCGCGTCCATGCTGGTGCCGTCGCGCATGGCCCCGGCGAAGGTCTTGCCCTCGTCGGGGTGCGCCGCGAACCAATCCCAGACGTTGTGGCCGTTGACGGTCTCGAAGGCGTTGACCCCGGTGCGCACCGCGCCATCGAGATCGCTGTAGGCGCGCAGGTTGGACGCCGAGCCCATGTAGTCGGCGAAGTTGCGCAGCGAGCCGGGCACGTCGCTGCGCAGCAGGTGTGACAGCCGGTTGTTGCTGAAGCGGCCGTCGCCGTGCAGCGTGAACACGCCCAGCGAGGCCAGCGTGCGCAGCAGCCGGTGCGTGGCATCGAGGTCGAGGCCGGTGCGCGCCGCCAGCGCCGCGGCATCGAGCGGCCCGTCGGCCAGGTGGTCGGCCAGGCGCAGCCGCGCAGCGGTGCCCATGGTGGCGGTGCGCACCACGCCGAACAGGCGGTCCAGCACCGCCAGCTGCGCGGGCACCATCCGATCGGCCAGCGCGTGGGTGTTGCGATACAGCGACAGCGCAGCGGACACCATGAAGCGCGGAGGGTTGGGCATGGCGCACTCTACGATGCCGGCCCGGTGCCGGTCGCCTCGCCGGCACTCATGCTCGTGCTCTTGCTTGCACGGTCGTGGATCCGCGCTAATGTCTCCAGTGGAGACATCCAAGGAGCACGCCATGCCCGCCGCCCTCCCCGCGTTCGCCCCTGAGGCCACCGCCCGCGCCGCCGCGACCGGCAGCGTCGTCCGGCGCCGCTTGCGCCTGACCGCCGACGACGGCTTTCATCTCGCCGCCGACCTGTTCCAGGGCGCCGCGCCAGCGCGCGCGACCGTGCTGATCGCCTCCGCCATGGGCGTGCCGCGTCGCCTGTACGCTGGCCTGGCCGAGACCCTGGCCGCCGCCGGCCTGACCACGCTGACGCTGGACTACCGCGGCATCGGCGAGTCGCGGCCGCCGTCGCTGCGCCGCCTGCGCGCGCGGCTGTCCGACTGGGCCGAGCTGGATCTCGCCGCTGCCGTGCGCGAGCTCCGCGGGCGCCACCCCGAGCTGCCGCTGCTGTGGCTCGGTCACAGCGTGGGCGGCCAGCTGCTGGGCCTGCTGCCCGACGCCCCGGTGCACGCGGCCCTGCTGATCGGCAGCCAGTCGGGCCACTGGCGGCACTGGCCGGGGTCGCGACGCTGGCTGATGGCGTCGCTGTGGTGGCTGGCCATCCCCGCGCTGGTGGCGGCGCGCGGCTACCTGCCGCTGTCCGCCCTCGGCCAGGGCGAGGACGTGCCCGCCGGTGTGGCCCGGCAGTGGGCCAGCTGGGGCCGCGCGCGCGACTACATCGGCAGCTATGCGCGCACGCGCAAGGCCACCGGCTTCGAGCACTTTCGCGGCCGCCTGCGCGCCATCGCCATCAGCGACGACCAGTTCGCCCCGCGGCCCGCGGTGGAGGCGCTGCTGGCGCTGTACCGCGGCGCCGCCGTGGAGCTGGCCTCGCTGTCCCCGCACCAGGTCGGGCTCCGGCAGCTCGGCCACTTCGGCTTCTTCCGGCCGCGCTTCCGCGCCACCCTGTGGGCCGACGCCCGCGATTGGCTGCTGTCCACGCTGACTCCGGCGACCTGAAACACGCCGAGTTGTCCCCGGGGCGCCCGCCGTGCGAGAGTGCCCGAGGGAGGCCAGAGCAGAAATGGCATCGAGAGGCGTGGGAGCAGCCCTGGCGATCGCAGCAGCCGGCCTGCTGGCAGCATCGGCGCTGGGCAAGGGCTGGATGAGCGCACGCGGCGCCAGCGTCGGCCTGATGGGCGGCGAGGTCTGCCGCGACGGTGGCAAGCAGTGCAAGACGCTGGAGCTGCCCGAGCAGGATGGCTGGCGCACCACGGGCACCATCGCGTTCGCCGCGGCGCTGGGTGCGGCCGGGGTCGGGCTGATCGCCGGGATCATGGGTCTCATGCGCAAGCGCAGCAAGGCGCCCGCGGTGCTCGGTCTCATCACCGCGCTGGCGGCGCTGGGTGCCGGGGTCGCCTTCATCGTGATCGCGCCCGGCAAGGACGTCATGGAGCACCTGGCCTGGGGCGCCTACTGTGGTGTCGGCGGAGGCGTCTTCGCCCTGGTCGGCGCCATCCTGCTGATGCGCGCCGCCGGCGCCGGCCCCAGCTATGCGGTCGGCATGCCGGGCACCGCCAGCCCCGCCGCGCGCACGCTGATGCTGGCCGAGACCGCCAAGGTCGCCGGCCCCGAGGCCAAGACCATGGCGCCCGGCATGGCGATGGCGCCGCAGGCCCAGGCGCCGCGCCCCAGCAAGGGCGCGCCCGCGATGGTGCCGCCCTGCCCCAAGTGTCACGGCCCGCTGCAGTTCGCCGGCCAGTTCAACGCCTGGTACTGCCCGCGCTGTCAGAGCTACCTGCAGGTCTGACATGAACGCGTCCGACGAAGCTCCCGGCGCGGACGCCGCCTCAGGAGCCGGAGCCCAGGCCGCCAGCGAAGATCCGCGCGTGCTGCGCCCGATCATCGTGGCCTCGTCGCTGGGCACGCTGTTCGAGTGGTACGACTTCTACCTCTACGGCAGCCTGGCGGTCTTCTTCGGCGGCCTGTTCTTCCCCAAGGGCAACGAGACCGCGCAGCTCCTGGCCAGCCTGGCCACCTTCGGTGCCGGCTTCGGCGTGCGCCCGCTGGGCGCCGTGGTGTTCGGCTACATCGGTGATCGCGTCGGGCGCAAGTACACCTTCCTCGTCACCATGGCGACCATGGGGCTGTCGACCGCGTTCATCGGGCTGCTCCCGACCTACGACCGCATCGGCATCTGGGCCACCGTGCTGCTGGTGACGCTGCGCCTGCTGCAGGGGCTGGCGCTGGGCGGCGAATATGGCGGCGCCGCGACCTATGTCGCCGAGCACGTGCCCGATCGCAAGCGCGGCTACTACACCAGCTACATCCAGACCACGGCGACGCTGGGCTTCTTCCTCAGCATGGGCATCATCGGCACCGCGCGCCTCGGCCTGGGCGAGACCGACTTCCGGCGCTACGGCTGGCGCCTGCCCTTCCTGCTGTCGTTCGTGCTGGTCGCGGTGTCGCTGTGGATCCGCGTGCGCATGCGCGAGTCACCGCTGTTCGCGCGCCTCAAGGCGTCGGGCAAGGCGTCGCTGAACCCGCTGCGCGAGAGCTTCGCCAATCCCACCAACCGCCGCTATGTCCTCATCGCGCTGCTGGGCGCGACCGCGGGCCAGGGCGTGGTCTGGTACACCGGCCAGTTCTACGCGCTGACCTTCCTGCAGGCCGGCCTCAAGCTGCCGTGGAAGAACGCCTACATCCTGGTGTCGATCGCGCTCGCGCTGGCGACGCCGCTGTTCATCTTCTTCGGCTGGCTGTCGGATCGCATCGGGCGCAAGCGCATCATGCTGGCCGGCTGCGCGCTGGCGGCGCTGACCTACGTGCCGATCTACATCGGGCTGACCGCGCTGACCAACCCGCACGGGCTCGCGGTCGCGGCGCCCGGCACCGGCGCGCAGGTGGGGATCGTGGCGCTGCTGTTCGTGCAGATGATCTATGTGTGCATGGTGTACGGGCCCATCGCGGCCTTCCTGGTCGAGCTGTTCCCGACCCGGATCCGCTACACCTCGATGTCGATCCCGTACCACCTGGGCAACGGCTGGTTCGGCGGCTTCCTGCCGCTGATCGCGACCGCGCTGACGACCTCGGCGTGGGCGCACGATCACCTCGGCAAGCACGCCCGCTATGCCGGCCTGGCCTACCCCATCGCGGTGTGCCTGCTGACCCTGGTGGTCGGCGGCCTGTTCATCCGCGAGACCCGCGACCACAAGATCGACGTCTGACCTCACGCCACCGGCTTGCTGGTGGGCCTGAGGCCGCGCACCACCAGGTAGCTGCCGCCCGCGACCCCGAGGCCGCCGAGCAGCAGGAACAGCACCACGATCCCGCCGGCGCGGCTGCGCTCGGGCTCGTCCAGCGAGTACAGCCACCAGTCCACGCGCACGCCGCCCCACGGGCTCTTGGCGCCATCCAGCTTGAGCGTGGTGTGGCGCCGCCAGGGCGCGTCGTCGCGCGCCTGCTCCCACTTGTGGCCCAGCGGCACGTGCTTGAGGAACCACCAGTGCAGCAGCACCGGTGAGAACGGCGGCAGCCAGTTGTGGCCGTGCATGTCCTCGAAGCAGGAGTCGCAGATGCCCCGGTTCTTGTCGCCCGGCACCACCGAGCCCGAGCGGTTGGCGCCGCCCAGCCACTGCGGCCGCGCCGCCATCGAGATGCGCACCGCGTGGCCCCAGTAGAACGCGCTGCCCAGCAGCTGGATGAAGATCCCCAGCGCCAGGAAGCTGCCGAACACGCCGCGCCTGAGCCAGCGCCGCGCCGCGACCTGATCCAGCCACCAGGGCACCGCCAGCATGACGGGCGCGATCATGTAGAGCAGGTAGCGCGGGCCCCAGCAGTAGTCGCCCGACCACGACAGGAAGCGCGTGTACAGCGCCAGCACCGGGACGCAGACCACCGCGACCGAGACCCCGACCTTCCAGTGCGCGCGCCAGAAGCGCCACGACAGCCAGGCCGCCAGCACGAGCGGCGGGCTGTAGATGAACATGCTCTTGCCGAACGAGAAGAACAGCCCCCACAGGCCGATCAGCGGGTGCTCGCGCAGCAGCACCAGGGTGTCGTCATAGCCGGTCTTGAAGGGTCCGCCCCAGCGCGCGGCGTTGTACCAGAGCGCGGCGCCGAGCAGCGGCAGCGCGGCCACGCTGGCCCACAGCAGGACCCGCTTCAGGTCGGCGCGCTGCTTCCAGAGCGCGATGACGACCCACACGCCGGCGGCGCCGATGCTCAGCGCGAACACCGACTTGGCGTTGAGCAGCGCCCCGGCCCAGCCGCCCAGCCACAGCGCGCGCCGCCGCGTGGTCTCGCCGAGGTGCGTGATGCGGATCAGCTCGGCCAGGAAGCCCAGCGCACAGACGGCCTGCAGCGCCTCCGAATAGGTTGACCGGGCGTACACCCAGACCATGGTCCCGGTGCCCAGCATGATGGCGCCCAGGGTGGCCGACCACGCGCTGGCGCCCAGGCGCACCGACAGCCCGAAGAACAGCGCGCACAGCAGGCCGCCGAGGATGGCCATGGTCAGGTGCACGGTCAGCACCAGGGTCAGCGGCGCGGCCCGCGGCGCCACCTTGTCGAGGGCGCGGCGCAGCAGCACACCGGGCAGCGACACCAGGGACGGACCCAGCGCGTACTGCGAGTACACCTTGCCACCACGGCCGCGCTGGCTGAGCGGCGGGTGCTCGGTGCGCACCGCGATCCCCTTGCCGGCGCCCAGCTGCTCGGCGACCTCGTACATGATGCGGGCGTCGGCCCAGGGTCGCTCGCGGCTGCCCAGCAGGGTCACCAGGCCGGTCAGCGCCAGGGTCAGGCCGATGGCGATCAGCCAGCGCTGACGGGGGCTGCTGGTGCCGGGGTTTGCCAGGGTCATGGCGACGCGCGAAGCTAACACGGCGGCGCGCGGGAAGAATCGGCCCCAGCTGTGGTATGCAGCCGGTGATGCGCGCGCTGGTCTGCATGCTGGGGGTCGTGATCGCCACCGGGGTCGTGGGTTGCAAGAAGGCCACCCCGCGCAAGCGCGAGCCCGGGCCGCGGCCGGCCCCGGTGATCGACCCGTCGCGCCCGCGCGCGGGTGCGACGCCGCTGGTGCCACCGGATGCCGGCACCACGGCGGCGACCCCGGCCGCGACGCCCGATGCTGGTCTGTCCAAGGCAGCTGCCCTGGCGGCGGCGCAGAACGCCGGCATCCTGGGCGCGCTCGGAAGCAGCCAGCTGAACGGCAACCTCTCCAGCATCTTCGGCGACTCGGACTTCGGCAACGCCGACTTCAAGTCGGGCTTCGGCGACGTCGAGATCCAAGGCGGGCTGCTCGGCAACGACCCCGACGCCAGCGGCTACGGCTTCGGCAACAGCGGCCTCGGCGTCGGCGGCGGCGGCACCGGTGGCGGTGGCGGTGGCACAGGATTGGGCACCATCAACACCGGCAGGTACGGCACCATCGGCAAGGGCAGCGGCGTCGGCTCGGGCTATGGCAGCGGCCGTGGCCGTGGCCGCGGCGGGCTCGGCAGGTCGCCGTCGCCCAGCCCGTCGCCCAAGAAGCCGGTGCCCCCTGCGCGCACCTCGCCGCCTCCGCCCGCGATGCCGTGACCTGCACGCCGGGCTATGCTCGGGCGCACATGGTCCAGCTGCCTCGCTGCCTCGGCCTCGCGGTCACGGTCGTCAGCTTCGTCGTCGTCGCCCCAGGTTGCGGAGGTCGCAAGCGCAGCGCGGCGCGCACGCCGGACGCCGCGGTGGCGCGGCGCTCCGGGGCGCCGCTCATCAGCACCGACGCCCGGGTCCAGCTGATCTCGATCCTGTTCCGCCTCGCCGGCGCGCCCGAATACAACAAGGGCTTCCAGACGCCCTACCTGGCCGCGGCCGACGCCCACTTCGCCCGCTTCGCCGACCACCCCGCGGTGCTGGCCAGCCGGGTGCTGCGCCAGCAGCACGGCATCGGCTACAACGCCCCGGTCGGCCTGGCCGTCTACCTCGACCCGGCGACGCTGACGCCCCTGGTGCCGATGGAGCCGCTGCCACCCGGGCTCGACGTGCGCTGGCGCGGCGTGGCGGTGGCCGACTATCTCGACAAGGTGCGCGACTTTGCCACCCGCAGCGACTTCGCTGGCTTCTTCGCGACGCAGCGGCCCTACCTGACCCGGGTCGAGGCGCGCCTGGCGGCTGCGCTGGCTGGCCATGACAGCGCCAGCTGGCTGGAGCGCTGGTTCGGCGCCGCGCCGTTCGGCAGCTTCGTCATCATCCCGGGCCTCATCACCGGGTCCTGGAACTACGGCGCCAGCACCACCACGCCGAGCGCTGGCCACACCGCGTTCCAGATCGTGCAGCTCGAGCGACCCGACGCCGAGGGGCTGCCGCAGCCCAGCGACGACACCCTGGCGCTGCTGGCGCACGAGATGTCGCACTCCTTCGTCAATCCCATCATCGAGGGCCACGCCGCCGAGCTCGAGCCCGCGGCGACGCCGCTGTTCACCGCGGTGCAGGCGGCGATGACCAGGTCGACCTATCCGTCGTGGCTCTTGATGGTGCAGGAGTCGTGCGTTCGTGCGGTGACGCTGCTCTATGCGCGCGCCGAGCTGGGGCCGGCTGCGGCGCGGGCGACGCTGGCCCGCGATCGAGAGGCGGGCTTCACCTGGATCGAGCCGCTGGCCGAGGTGATGGCGGCGCAGCACGCGGGGATCTCCGACGCTGGTGCCGGGTCCAGCCTGGAGGCGATGGTGCCGGCGCTGGCTGCCTTCTTCAGCAGCCAGACGCCGCCTGCACCCTCGCCCTGACAGTTACCGCTGGTCGTTCTGGTAGACCTCGTACTCGCCCTGGCCGGTCAGCGTGCCGTCGGCGTTGAGGTTCGGCTTCATGTTGAGGACGATCTTGCCGTCGGGGCTCATCAGGGTCAGGCCGCCCTCACACAGGCCCGAGCCACCCGAGGTGACCTTGACGCGGGCGTACGGATCCGCCGCGTTGGACAGCAGGTCGTAGCTCTCGTCGCCGGTGAGGGCGTCACGATGCACCTTGAACGAGAACTCGGGGTGCAGGTTGAGCGCCTCCGAGCAGCCGTTGCGAACCACGGTGGCAGAGAACTTCCAGGTCCCATCTGGCCAGCAGCCATCGACGTCGGCCGGCTTCGCGGCCCCGTCCACCAAGGTGCCGCGGATGGAGAGGTCGGCCGAGCACACGATCCCGAGCGTCTTGGCTCGAGTGTCGCCGCCAGCCATGTCCCCATCGACCGCACCGCCAATGCAGCCCGCCAGCCCGACCGAAGCCACGAGGCCAGCGAGAACCTTTGTCATCCGAGCGAGGTGCTTGTTCATGGCTGAGGCGTTTTGCAAGGCTGCGGCCAGTTACAAGATTGTGATCTCACTGGCGGACCCCACACCCACACTGGAGTCTGGGCCCCCACCTTGGTGAGTGCGAACCCCGTGGAAACCAAGGATTCAGGGGGGGCTCGCGCTGGAACGGGCAGTGCAAAGCACTTGTGACATGAGGCTCCCCCAAGGCACCCGCACGCGCAGCCGCACCTCTCCTTCTTCTTCTCCTTTGCTCCTCTGCCTGGTCGTCGGCGCCGCCGGCGCGTCGTGCAGCAAGCGCGACAGCCCGGTCAGCGAGGCACGCGCCGCCGATGCACCGCCCGCCGCCGCGAGCACGACGGCCGCGAGCGCGAACGCCGCGCCAGCTGCATCACCTGCAGCGTCGCCCGCGCCAAGCGCGCCCGCCGACATGTTCGCCGAGGACGACGAGATGGGCGGCGGCGGCCCCAACGCCGGCGGTGAGGGCCAGAAGGGCAACAAGCGCTGGCGCGACACCGGCGTCTACCTCGATGGCGTACCCATCGCGATGCTCAACTTCGGCGAGATCCCGCTCGGGCTGCCGCCGGTGTGGATCGAGGATCGCGTCTCGGTCGACATCGAGCCCGGCAAGCCGGGGCCCGGCTACAAGATCGTCAAGCAGCGCGAGTACCGCTTCACCGACTACCTGCGCGCGCTGCACATCGATCTCGACAAGGTGAGGGAGGTCCACGTGATGGGGCCCAAGTTCACCGACTCCATCGTGGTCGGCGGCGCCGAGCTGAAGAAGCGAGGAAAAGGCTTCCTTTTCCGCTTCGGCGCCGAGGTCGGCGGCAAGGCCATCCCGGTGGTGCCCGACAAGTTCGGCAACGGTCGCAGCCCCGACAAGGTGTCGGCGGTGATGATCTATGTCGACAAGAAGCCGCCCGTGATCGACCAGGAGCTCGGCATGGTGCTCGATGGCAAGGTCATCACCGAGGTGCCCTACTTCGGGCTGCCGCTGCGCGGCGGCGTGCGCGTGTACCAGAACGATCGCATCGCGCTGCACATCAAGCGGCCGCTGCTGCGCAAGACCACGCCGGCGGGCCACGACGCCGACGGCACGCCGCGCTGGAACCTGCTCGCGGTGCTGAAGGAGAACGGGGTCGCCACCGACAAGATCGTCGAGGCCTGGGTCATCCGCCACGAGCGCTGGCAAGAGCGCCTCGATCGCGCCGCGCTCGAGCAGCTGACCTTCGTGCTGCCCGAGAAGGGCAGCGGCAACATCCTGCTCGGCGACGGCAAGCTCCTGGCGCAGTCGATCTCGCTGCGCGCGCGCGCCGTGAAGCCCGGCGAGCTGCCCAAGATCCTGCCCGACGAAGACTTCTGAGAGCCGCCGCCCCGCTGCCTGTGCCCCACCTCTCCTCTCCCCTGCAACCCCCCGGTTAACCAAAGTTTCTCCTGGCACCTACTCCCACCAACCTGGGGCCTCGACTCTCCAATGTAGGTGTCACAACTCGCTCATATCCCGTGGCTCGAGGGTCGGCCTGGCCGTTGCAGAGGTGGGTGTACGTCGCTGAAACACTCCCCCCACTTTCCCGAACCGGAAAGGTGACCATGAGCAACAAGAACATCGCCCTCGCCTTCGCAGTCCTGGCCCAGCTGTCCTTCACGGGCGCTGCCCTGGCCCAGACCACCCCCTGGACGCCCAGCGTCGCGAAGATGCAGAGCGCCGACCCCACCGACCTGGCCCGGGTCCAGAACGGCCGTCTGCGCAAGACGGACGAGGAGTTCACCAACGAGATGGCCGTCGCCAAGGTCTTCGCGGACGGCAAGAAGGGCGTCTTCGTCCAGATGCGCACCGCCGCGCTGGCCGACGGCACCAAGCCGCAGAACCGCATGCAGGCGTCGTGCACCCCGTTCGAGCTGGTGCAGGGCGCGGGCGGCGCGGTCGGCGCCGAGGTCCGCCCCGGTGAGCGCTTCATCACCAACAACCGCGGCAACGAGTACCGCAACGCCAACAAGCCCGAGCTGATGCCCATCAACGGCGGCAAGAACATGCTGGTGATGTACAACTTCCAGCCCCAGGGCCAGAACGACACCAAGCGCTACGCCAAGGTGCTCGACGCGGCCTGCAAGGAAGTGCCGATCACCAACGGCCAGAACCAGACCCGCACCCAGGTCGTCATCATGGAGAAGGACAATGATGACTGCGATATGCACCAGAGCGGTGAGGGCCCCTGCGCGGTGGCGACCGACGCCAACGGCAGCACGCACCTGACCTGCTGGGCCGGCTGCAACGGCAACGGCCGTGACGACGGCTGGATCAACGACATCACCGTGCAGTGCCAGAACGGCGCCGACGGCGCGGCCACCGGCTGCAAGATCATCAAGAACTTCGACGCCTCGCTGGCGCAGCGCGAGGAGCGCTCGCGCGGTCGCTGCTCGGTCGCCGACGCCGACCCCAACACCGCGATCTGCACCTGGACCGAGGGCAACAACCAGCCGCAGCGCGACGGCACCTGGATGGCCGCGGTCGACATCGGCCCCGGCGGCGAGACCGGTGAGGAGGCGCAGTCGCGCGTCCTGTGGAAGAAGATGATCGAGGGCCGCAAGGGCGGCAACGAGAACGGCGGCAACGGCCAGACCCCGCGCTCGTACAGCGTGCGCGCCAAGTCGACGCGCGTCCTCATCACCAAGGCGGACGGCACCCTCGAGAAGTCGGACATGCTGTGGGTCGAGACCGGTGACCTGGTCGGCAACAACAACAACGACCGCAAGGGTGGCCGCTATGTCGATTCCCGCATGGGTATCGCCAAGGCGACCCGCGCCGGCCTGGAGTGGGTCATGCCGATGAGCAGCGTCAAGGACCTGATGCTCGGCATCGACGGCACCCACCTGACCATGACCGGTGCGGTGGTGCAGGACGGCGCCAACCTGCTCCCGGCGCTGACCTTCCTGCAGGGCAGCCAGAACGGCGGCGGCGCGAGCTCGCCCGACCTCAAGGTCATTGGCCTCGACATGGCGGGCAAGAAGTTCGTGGACTACGGCACCTACGCGGCGGGCGGCTCGTACGACCGCCACCTGTACTCGAACTACCTGGGCAACAACCCCGGTAACCAGGGCCGCAACTTCGCCGGCAGCGTCATGGTCGCCAACCCCTTCGTGGGCACGAACGGCAACGACGCCAAGTTCCTGCTGCTGCACGCGCTGACCGGCAAGGATCCGGCGGACGTCGCCAAGCCCGAGCTGAAGCCGAGCGCGTACCTGACCGTGATGCCGCTGTTCGCCAAGGGCATCCCGGTCAGGTACGCGCTCGGCTTCAGCTCGGGCTTGGCGACGTCCGCCGGATCCTTGCCGGTCAGCGCGTGCAGCAGCAGGAACTTGGCG
>Ga0154020_10000752_pt1 | contig 40117 bp, 40 predicted proteins | sample Klosneuvirus_201_FD_109709 | JGI IMG/M metagenome (GOLD analysis project Ga0154020, IMG submission 109709) | Active sludge microbial communities from wastewater, Klosterneuburg, Austria - Klosneuvirus_20160825_MG | ecosystem: Engineered > WWTP > Aerobic digester > Activated sludge | place... | reverse complement strand
GCTCAAAAGGAATACCAAGCTCAAACGTGGTATCAAAGCCAAATCAAAATTGGCCGGCTGGGACCATGATTTCCTGCTTAATACCTTGCGTTGTGGTGGGGAAATTTAGATGCGCTTGCCCTGCCGCCACCATGGTTCTTGTTTTTGGTGTATTTGCTTGGTCTTGCGTGTTTTGTTGGCAATGGCCTGATACATGCTCACAGGTATTGGATCTTGGCTTTCTGTTTGTTGGTTTTTTAAATATTGTGAGCATTGTGCACACATGGCCACGTGTGATGTGATTTGTGATGAACATGCTTGCGCTTGAACATGCATTAAGTCCAATTCAAAATAAGAAGGATGCCTGGTTTGTTCGGGTAATGTGCTCATTGATGAGATTCCTGTTTAAAAGCTAATAGTTGTGTGTCAAATTGACTAAGAATACGTCTCACATTGCGACTAGACATGCCCGTCAAAGCGCCCACGTCTTGTTGATTCATGCCATCTAATCTAGCCAAAATAGCCACGGCTAAATCACGTTCAGTCATATGTTTGGCTAAGCGTTGCATAGATTGTTTGGCTATCAGCTGATCTTCGGTGTCTTTTTCAAACTGTGCACAAACCTTGGCGTATTGATCATCACGGCGATGAATTCGTTGATGTTGTCTGATGCGATCAATGGCCAAATGTGTGCTTGTTTTATAAATCCATACGATTACTTGTCGATGATCCTGAAACGATAAGTCACTGCGCCAAAGTCTTACAAAAGTATCTTGTGCGACATCTTCTGCTTCTTGTGAATTGCTCAACATGCGCATGCATTTGGCACGAATCATGGGATAATAGGTTTTATACGTTTGTTCGATATCGATGCTCATTTTGGCGCCCATGTTTCTTGTATTATACAGATTGTTTTTTTTGTTGAGTCGTTTCTTGTTGTATTAAACGTGTCTGCGCTATTTAGGTGGACAAAAGTGTTCTAGGTCTATTGTATCTGCTGTCAAATGCCGTGTCTGTTGGTAAGTTGTTTTTTATAGCTTAATTTTTATTTTTTATTTGATAAAAGTATTTTTATGTGTTTTTAGTATAAAATTGTCTGATTTTACACTAAAATAGGATTTTTTATGACGCTTGAATACACTAAAAAGTTTTTAGATATTCCTTATGATAAACTAGAAGCACTCAACTTAGACCTTAAAGACAAGGTGGTTAATCATACACCCGAACATGTCATGAAAGAGCTTTTTTTAAAACAAATGACAGACGCCAAAGATCTTAAAGCTGTGACGGTGGCTTTTACGGATTTAGAAGGTCGTTTTCATATGATCGATTACGATAAGAAGTTTTTGCTTAAATCGTATCAAAATTTAACTTTTGATGGTTCGTCTATTCGCGGATTTAGCGTGGTTAAGGAGTCTGATTTAAGGCTGGAATTGGATTTTGGGTCGTTTCGGTATTTGCCAAGTGATATTTTTGGGTCTGGCAAAGTGCTTGTATTTGGGCTCATTAAAGATCGCGATGGCACCATGTATGGGTCTGATGTGCGTGGTCGCCTTAAGCAAATGACAGAAGAACTATGGGCCAAAGATAAAACCGCCGCGCATGTGGCGGTTGAATTAGAGGGGTTTTTATTTAATGGTGTGAATGCCGAACAAAATTATCAATCCAAAGAAGGATTTAAATTTGTATCCAGCGGTGGTTATTATCATTCACTTCCTCAAGATCCATTACGTGTTTTTATTGATCGTTTTGCAGAAGCGCAACGTGCGCTTGGATTTGAAAACGAAAAAGACCATCCAGAAGTGGCCCCTTCTCAATTTGAATTAAACTATTCTTATTGCGATGCTTTGGTGGCTGCGGATCAAATTCAAATTTACAAGTTGATAGCGCGGCAAATAGCCGCCAATATGGGTATGACTGCCTGTTTTTTACCCAAACCCGTAGCCGATATTAATGGCAATGGCATGCACACCAATATGTCGTTATCTCGTCAAGGTAAGAATTTATTTTTTGATGCCAAAGGCCAGGATGGATTGTCTGAAATGGGCTGGGACTTTGTGGATCGTATTTTAAACAATGCCAATGATATTTGCCTAATTTTAAATCCAAGCGTGAATGCCTATCGGCGTTTGGATCCTCATTACGAAGCACCCAATCAGATTAAATCTTCGGCGATTGATAGAACATCGATGGTTCGTATTCCTTTGGCCAATGAAAAATCAGCGCGCATTGAAGTGCGCAGTGTCGCACCCGATGCCAATCCTTATATGGTGATTTGGAGTTTGTTTAAAACGGGGCTGATGGGACCTATGACTGAATCTTTGGACACCGAATCACGCCGTACACGTACGCGTTTCTTGCCTGATAATATTCACGATGCCATTAGACATTTTAAAAACAGCGAATATACAAGACAACTTTTGGGTGAAAATAATCACGTTAAATATGTCGAAATAAAACAAGCAGTGGCAGATCGTTGTCCTAAGCTGCTTGGTGCATTGGTTAAAACTTCTGAAATCCTTTTTCATCATGAAGTGACCAATCAGTATTTATGGGGTCGCTTTTAAGTTTTTTCTTTCTATTTTTAATTGATATCTAAACAAAAATGATGCATATGGGCCCCTGACTTTAGCCATAGGGGAGTTTGTCATGGGCAACTCGATTTTTCAAAGCTTGCTTGAAAAAGATCACGAGCAGGTTGTGTTTTGTTCTGATCCTAATGCGCAACTCAAAGCCATTATTGCCATTCATAATACCAGTTTGGGACCTGCTTTGGGTGGATGCCGTATGTGGTATTATGCCAGCGAAGAAGATGCTGTTAAAGATGCCTTAAGATTGGCCCGCGGCATGACTTATAAAGCGGCCGTTGCAGGCCTTAATTTGGGTGGCGGCAAAGCGGTTATTATTGGAGATCCTAAAAAAGACAAAACAGAACCGTTATTTCGGTCTTTTGGACGCTTTGTAGAAGGTTTATCTGGTCGTTATATTACAGCCGAAGACGTGGGTACTTCTGTTAAAGATATGGAATGGGTGCGCATGGAAACACGCCACGTCACTGGCATTAGCCGTTCTTTGGGTGGTTCGGGCGATCCTTCGCCGGTGACCGCATACGGTGTTTATTACGGTATGCGCGCAGCCGCGCAGTATGCATTTGGTCGCGAATCTTTGGCTGGGTTGCGTATTGCAGTACAAGGCGCAGGCCATGTTGGCTACTATTTGGTTAAGCATTTAGTTCATGACGGCGCTAAAGTTATTATTTGTGATATCTATAACGAAGCCACTAAAAAAGTGGCCCAAGATTTTCAAGTCGAAGTGGTGAATCCAGAAAGTATTTACGATGTGCCTTGTGATATTTTTGCACCTTGCGCCATGGGTGGAATTATTAATGCCAAAACATTGGCTGCGCTCAAATGTAAAATTATTGCAGGTGCTGCTAATAATCAATTAGAAGATGAATCTGTGATTGGCCCAGAAATTAAAAAACGCGGCATTATTTACGCGCCTGATTATGTGATTAATGCAGGTGGTTTGATTAATGTTGCCAATGAAATAGAAGGTTACAACCAAGATCGTGCCTTGCAACAAGCAGGCAATATTTATCATATTTTAAAACGTGTGTTCGAAGCCGCCGATGCACAAAACATCCTGACTTATCAGGCCGCAGATAAATTAGCGATAGAACGTATTAATGCCATTAATCATTTAAAACGCACGTACACAAGTCAACACAACCACAAACAACGTGGTATTAGCTAGGTTGTTTTAGATTGTGGACGATTGGACGTATTTTAGAATGGTCGGTTGGCTATTTTCAAAAACACGGTTTGCGCGAGTCTCCAAGACTTGATGCCGAATTGTTGTTGTGTGCAGTGCTTAATCTTAAACGTTTAGATTTATATTTGCGGTTTGAACAGCCACTTTCCGCTGCTGAATTGGCACAATATAAAGTTTTAATTAAACGCCGTGCAGAGCAAGAACCTGTGGCTTATTTGGTGGGTGAACAAGGGTTTCATGACATTGTTTTAAAAACCGATAAAAGAGCCTTGATCCCAAGACCAGAAACCGAATTACTAGTCGAACGCGCTATTTTACAATTGCCAGAAGGTGCTTGTTTTGTGGATATAGGAACGGGCACTGGCGCGATTAGCTTGTCTATTTTAAATGCGCGTAGAGATGTACGTGCGGTGGCAACAGATGTATCATCAGAAGCTTTGTCTTTGGCTTATGAGAATGCCAAACATTTGGGTTTGGAGCGGCAAATTGAGTTTTTGCAGGGCGATGCGTTGTCTGTTGTGCATGCGCTTAAATTTGATGCCGTGATTTCTAACCCACCTTATATTGCCTATCAAGAGCGTTCGTTTGTGCAGGACGATGTTCATCTTTATGAACCTCATCAGGCGCTTTATGCTGCAGACAATGGATTGGCTATGATTCGGGTCTTAATCACGGGTGCTTGTGCGTTTCTTAAACCCTGTGGATTTTTGCTTATTGAGTTTGGCGCTTTTCAGAAAGCAGCTGTTGAATCTATTGTAAACGCGCATTGTGCAGAGCATCATTGCTTTAAAACAGTGCAGTTTTATCAAGACTTAAATTTGCATGATCGTGTGCTAGAGGCGCATTTATGACAGAAATGATTCGTGTGACGGGTGGTGCTCGTCTGTTTGGACAAGTAGAAGTAAGCGGTGCTAAAAATGCTTGTTTACCTATTATGGCCGCTACTTTGTTAGCAAGTGGAACACATCAAATACAGCGTGTACCTGCTTTAACAGATGTGGATATTTTGGGGCAAATATTAAAGCAACTTGGGTGTGATTTTTCGCATGTCCATGACCAAGAATTAATAAAAATTCAGGTGCCGGATTCATTGCATTTAATTATCTCTCAACAATTAGCCGCAATGATGCGTGCTTCTGTGGTATTACTGGGGCCTTTATTGACGCGTTTTGGCCATTGTATGTTACCGTTTCCTGGTGGTGACGCCATTGGTGTACGTCCTATTGGTGAACACATCCGCGCTTTGCGCGCCTTGGGTGCAAGTATAGAAGAAGAATCACATTGTTTAGTGGCTCAAGCACGCAAACGCTTGCGTGGCACGCGGGTGCGTTTTGATATCACGACTGTCACAGGTACAGAAAATCTTATTATGGCTGCGGTTTTGGCGCAGGGAGAAACAGAAATTTGCCATGCAGCACGTGAACCAGAAATTGTAGATTTATGCGAAGCACTTAGACATATGGGTGCCTTAATAGAAGGTGAAGGGACAGATACCATTCGTATTCAGGGGCGTGATTCACTTAAGCCAATGGATTATCGCGTGATGCCTGATCGCATCGAAGCAGGTACTTTGGCTGTTGCAGTCGCCATGACACAGGGATCTATTTGTTTACAACATGCGTGCGCCGCACATATGGGTGCCACATTAGATGTATTAGTGCGCGCAGGTGTTCAAATAAAAGAGCAAGCAGAGGGATTGCAAGTGACTTGCGAGCAAGCCTTAAAACCAGTGCAAATATCAACAGCACCTTATCCTGGACTTGCCACCGATATGCAAGCGCAGTTAATGGCCATGACTACATTTATACAGGGTGTATCAACGATTGAAGAAACTATTTATGAAAATCGTTTTGGCCATGTAAAAGAATTGCAAAAAATGGGTGCACATATTCACACAACAGGGCGACTGGCGACCATCCAAGGTGTTAGTACTTTACATGGTGCTTCTGTGGTTGCCACTGATTTACGGGCTTCTGCTTGCTTAATTTTGGCAGGTTTGGTGGCGCAGGGGCAAACACATATTACGGGAATTCATCACTTGGATCGTGGTTATGCGCGCTTGGAACATAAATTAGCCAGTTTGGGTGCGCAAATTCAACGCTTGTCTTAACTTTAATAAGAATGTTATTAAAAATTTGCGCTTTGTATCCAGTTCACGTTAATCTTTGTATCTTAACTTTATGATGATAAAGAATTATTTCAAAAGACTTTTTTCTAAACCTACCGCACATCCCAACTGTGGTGTCACTACATTAGACCTCTTTCGAAACTTACTGCGCGACCAAACTGCAGTGTCACCGTATCCAAAAAATCCTCACATACTGGCGTGTATGCTCCGGTTTTTTGGAACCTCGGTTCCTTGCATTTTGACCGCTCGTGACAGTTTCAAAAGAGGTCTATTTAAGAAATCTTTATTTTTTTGTGGTGCAGCAAGCTGTTTAAGTCTTGTTTTTTTGCCTTCTGCATGGGCGATTGGAGATCAAGCGCCGCTTGATTTAAATCGTTTTTTACCGGCGCCTGGGGCACAAAAAATTCTAACGGTAGAAATGGCTGATGTGGGTGCCCACTTGAATGTGGTTCCCCAGTTTTTTATCCATTATGCCAACACCCCTTTGGTCTATAGTTTTGGAGATAAGCCACTTTATACAGTTGTGCGTGATAGGGTGACAACTGATTTGTCTTTGTCTTTGTCTTTGTTTGAACGTTTGCAAATTGCGTTGCAGTTGCCCATTACTTGGTATCAACATGGCGACACAATTGCTAAATTTCCTTCTGATATTGGTTTAACACCACCACCACAACCTGCTACTTTGGGGCAAGAAGATTTGCGTTTGCGCTTAAAAGCCTTGATTTGGCATAATCAACACGTGGGTGTGGGCGTGGGTGGTGACTTGGCTTTGCCCACAGGAAATGCCAATAGTTATTTGGGGTCTCGTTTGCCCACTTTTGATTTGCAGGTTTTAGCGCATGTGGTTTACGGGCGTTTTAAAGCGGCTTTAAATTTAGGATGGTTGCTAGCGTCTCAAGAACGTTTATTGACTACTCAAACTGGCATGGGTTTGACTTTTGGTTTGGGTGCCGAAGTCCAAGTAGCCAATATTAAAAATCAGCTGCCATTGTCTGTATTGGCCGAACTTTACGGCGTGGCTCATCAACGTTTTAAAAGTATTAAAGAATCTCCTATCGAAGCTTCTTTGGCAGTCAAAGCCATGTATCATGCTTGGGCATTTTATCTGGGATCGGCCTTTGGTGTGACGTCTGGTTATGGCGAACCCCAATACCGCTTATTTGCTGGATTTTCTTATTCTTTTTTACCTGCCCCAAAGCCTGTTGAAGAGACGCCTAAAAAAGCACCCGCATCTGCTCCAGCGTCTATGCCGGCTTCTGTGCCTGCGACGCGTAGTATTTGTCAGGGTGTAGATTGTCCTACATCACCTCAGCAAAAGCCAATAGTTAAAGTAACCCAAAAATCTAATAAAATCGATTTGTCGGAACGTGTGTTTTTTGATTTTGATAAAGATACCATTAAATCTGTGAGTTTTGATTTATTAGACGAAGTGGCCAATGTTATTTTATTACACGAAGAACTTGGCATTATTCGTGTAGAAGGTCACACCGATGCTTTGGGTACTGATCAATATAACCAAGATTTATCGGCACGTCGCGCCGCCTCTGTGGTTCGTTATTTAGTAGAAAAAGGGGTGCCGCGATCACGGCTTAACGCCAAAGGATTTGGCGAATTATGTCCGTTGGTAGATAACGATACAGAAGATAACCGCGCGCAAAATCGCCGCGTGGACTTTATTATTGAATCACGCACGCGTGTGGATCAGCGTAAATGCAGTGTGATGGTCGATAAAAATGAAAACAATCCGCATTAGGTGATATGATTTATTGATATGAATTCACAATAGGCCTTGTATAATTGTCGCGTTTGCGTTTGTTTGGTATACTTGATGTCGTCGATCCGTTTGGCACCTACAATCCCTTGAATAGAAGAGGTTAAAAATACTTCTTCTGCTTGTTGAAGCGTATCATAATCGCATGAACGCTCTTCTACCAATAAACCTTGTTTTTGAACAAGCGCCATGATGATGCGCCGTGTAACACCATCTCTTACGTGCATACAAAGTGGCGGGGTAAATACCTGTTCTTGATGAATCCAAAAAAAATTAGATGTAGAACCACTATAAATAAATCCTTGCAAATCTACTTTCAAAAAATCATCAAATCCTTCTTCTTGTGCATGTTGTTGCGCATAAATTTCATGATGATAGGCGATGGTTTTTGGTTTGCTATCTTCTTTATTTAAATAATAAAAAGGCGAAAATAACATGGTTTTATAACGTTGGTATCTGGGTGTAATAGGTAGTTTTTGGCAAGGAATTAAAAGCGCCGATAATTCGTAATCATGAGAAGAAGAAAAAAGATGAAGTTGCTTGTCTGTTCTTGAAAGTTGAATTCTTAAGCGATGCGGCGTTGTTAATAGAGGTAAGGATTCATAAAGTAATGTTAGATTGTGTGTTAATGTGGTGGTGCGCAAACCGATGCTTTGCGCAGATTTTTGCAGACGTTCTTTGTGTTCAGACCAAAATAATGGGTAATGAGGAGGCTCTATTCTGATAGTTTCGAATACGCCATCTGCGTAAAGCAATGCACGATGTGCATAAGGAACCTGTGCGTCTTTTATAGAACACCATCGATGGTTAAGAAAAACAAAACCTTGCATTGCGCATGCGCCTCCAAAAGCGTTTTGCGTTTATCTTAAAACCATAAGCAAGACTAGCCAATTTGAGGTAAGGATGTGTAGATGAATGCCGGCGCTTATTTTAAGCTGCGCTTGCACAAAGAGGACAATAGCATGAAAGCAAAACATATGGCTTTAATGTGTGGCAACCAACCAGAGACTACCACTGCGTTTGATGATACACTGGAACATTTTTTAGCCTGCGAACTAGATGGGTTGGAAGATCTTGGGCAGTCACAAGAATTGTGGCAAGAAATTCGCCAGAATCCAATTTTACAAAAAAAATACGATGCTTTTGTTCTGGCGCTGCGCATGTTGTCTGGAACTTTGCAGGCCGTTGATCCTGAATTTGAATCTATGTGGCCCATGTTGCTTGGACGTGTTCAGCAAGATGCTTTGAATCGTTCTGGCATGTCCAAAGAAGCACTTAAGCATATTGCGGTGCCGCAGCTGGTGGCGTCTATTACGCAGGCTTTATATTCTATGACCGAACGCATTGCTAAAAGTGAACCTGTAGTTTGCGATTTGCCCGTAGATGCTTGTGAGCCGCAGCAACTTTCGTTTTCGATTACCTCTATTGCGGGCGAATTATCTTTAAGATTGTATCAAAATGATAACATTGATGTCCGTTGTCAATTGGCGAACGACGAGCTTAAGTCTAATGTAGATCCACAAGATATTCGTGGCTGGGAACAAATTGATAAAATGCTCACTCAGTTGTCTGATGCCTCTTCTAAATTATTGGGTGAAGAAGGTTTAATGAATGGTTATATCAGCATTAAAGATGGACGCGCACAAGTGCACGTTCACCCAATGGCTATTTTGACGACGCAGACTAAGTAATACATTGGCGCTCTGTTTGTTTTTTTGTTAATATTAAAATAGGTGGATGTTTTAGTTTAAATATTAACTTGGGTGGATAACGTAGTGTTATTAATCAAAAATCCAGATTTATTGAGTCGCTTTCGTAAGGGAGAATCATCCGCCTTAGAAGAAGTGTACTTGTTTTATGTCAAAGGTGTAAGCCATTTTTTAAGTAAGGGATTTAGTTTTCGTTCGGGCGATAAATATTTTTATTTTAAAGGCTGCAAATCACCTTTTGATTTGCATAATGCAGTCCAAGAAGTGTTTCGTCGTGCGTTCGAAGAAAAGGCCCGGTTGTCTTATAATGGCGTAAACACATACTCTAATTGGATTTTGGCAATCGCTCGAAATATGGTGATTAATCAGTTTCGGAATAAAGAGATTGCATTTAGTCAATTTGAAGATCCACATAGCCAAGAAAAGCGTCGTTTTGAAAACGAAATTAAAGAAGAATATGTGGGTTTGTTGTATGGCAATGTGCTGGAAAAACCAGATGCTTTGGCCGAAAAATTAGAGTTAAAAGAAATTGTAAAAAAATTTATGGCCGGTATTTCTTCTGAAGATCAAAATTTGTTGATGTACCGATTTGTAGAAGGACTGGGACAAGAAGAATCAGCTAAACAAATGGGTTCTACGCGTATGAAAGTGCGCACACAAGAAGCCAAATTAAGAAAACGACTTTTTGCCTATTTGAAAGACACCGGCTATATTGATCATTACCTGCATCTATTAGAACCAACGGATATGGAGTCTGTTTCTGCGTAATTCTTTAAAACCATAGAGCAAGCAAGGGAGAAGTATGAGCCCACCTAAAATTTTTAATCTAGGACCCGATCAATCAAAAATTGAATTTGACATACAATTTGCAGACCCCAAAAAAAAACCCGCACATGTAATTTTAGAACAAGAAGGTGGCCGCATTTTTGTTGCTGTAGATGCTGTAGATGGAGATAAAGGAAAAAGCACAGAAAAGTTTTTTGGTGTTGCATCTGTGGTTGTAGATCCATCAAAAAAAACAAAAATTGTACTTGATCCAAATATGGAAACTTTAACACTCAGCCAGCCTGGTTCAGAAAAAAAACTAAAACCCACACGAATTTTTATTGATTCTTTGCGTGGTTCTCGTTTGCAACGCCACGCGCCTGTGTCTTATTGGAATACACCGTATCTTGCCTATCGGGCCGTGCAACAATTGTTTGATTTATTAGGTTTAGAAGAAACAGAACAAAAAACAAAACAATCAGAAGATGCAAACCTTTTTTTGTTGTGGTTGTTAAAAGAAATACAAGGTGTTGATGTTAATCTAACTAAAGACCAAGAAACACAGGCGGTCTGTTTTTTTAAAAGAAATGGCTTTTTAGATAAAAATGGACATATCGAACCAGAAGTGGTGCAGGTGTTTTTAAGTCATGTATTGGTGGGTAAAGACAAAGAAAAAGCTACACTTGATTTTGCATTACTTGGCGTTAGAAGAAATTTCTGGTGAACAAAATTTAAATCAAACCGTATTATCTCCCGGACAAACAATCACACACCGTACAAGCAACGAACAATGGATTTTGCCTGCTTCTGATAGATATGTTTTTAATCGGTTAAGGGCGTTGTTTGAAAATAATTACATTCCGGATCTTACAGATTTGCGCTTAAAATATGCGCAAAAATTACTTAAGCAAGCAGAGCCAAAAATAAAATATCAAATATCTAAAGATTATTTAACAAAAGCTAAAATTGATTTTTGTTTGTTTATTAAAGCAGGGCAAGAGATAAAAGATCCTGTTTCGCAAGCAATTTTAGAAAGTTATGGATTGATTCGCCGTGATTCTGTGGATCTTAAAAAAGTGCGAATGTCTGACCAAGCCATTACTAGGCATGCACATCGCTTTTTACATTTGCGTGCGTTGTCTTCTCATCAGTCTGATTATTCTAAATTAGTGATGGATGAAGAATCATTAATAGACAATGCAATAAAACTACTCAATCCTGCTCCAGGAGAAACACAAGAGGCGTTTCGTTTTAGGATGCAAAATTTGGGTGTTATGTTTACTGTGGATTTTGTTTTTGGCGAATCTTCATAAAATTTGAGTCTTGGCGTGGTCTCCTTTAGCATCAAAGCAAATCGAACAGAGGAGATTGCAGCCATGACCGCCCATTCTTATCCCCTGATTAGCGTTATTCTGGCAAGTTACAATCGATCGGATTATTTAAAACGCAGCTTAGACGCGTTTTGGTCTTGTTGCACTTATCCCAATTTAGAACTCATTGTGAGTGATGATGGGAGTTCGCCAGAGCATGTGCAGCAAATTTTAAAACTTCCTGTAGATAGAATTGTGTTTGCTAAAAAAAATCAAGGTCTTGGTGCCAATAACAACCAAGGATTAAGACAGGCTAAAGGTGATTATATTTTTTATTTGCAGGATGATTTTTTATGTCATCACCGCGGCGATTTTATGCAAGACGCTTTAGAAATTTTACAAACTCATGAACATGTGGGTTTGGTTAAAATGATATTCGAAGATACATGGCAAAGGTACGAAACTTGCTACACTCAAAAAAATCACCGCTTGTATCAAATTTTGTCCAACCAACAACCCGCATCGTCTCGCCATATTTATATTTATAGCGATAGCCCGCATCTTAAAAAACGCGATTTTCATACGCGTTTAGGGAATTACAGAGAAGGTTTGCCGGTGGGCCAAACAGAAGAAGAGTTTTGCAAGCGTTTTTTAGAAAAAAATGTGTATCAAATAGCACAATTAGATGCCAGGCAAAATGGGGTTCAGTTATTTGATCACGGGGATATGATTATTTCTACAAGGCCAGAACATTGGCGTGTAAATATGCGAGCACGTTTAATGAAAAGTCGTTTAGGGCAAGTGGGTGTGCGTTGTTATCAAAAAATTCCTGTTGGTATGCGGCATATGTTACATACATCTTATTGGAATAAAGCAAGTAATAAAAAAACTCGTGCGTAATTCCTGGATAATCAATTGTTTTATATCATGGAGCCGTTTATATCTTTGGGTTTTAAGATATAAAACAAGGAAGTTGTGATGGTACGTCCCTATGATCATCGTGATCGTTACTTTTTAGCCGCCAAAAAAGAAGGTTATTCGGCGCGCAGTGTTTACAAATTAGAAGAACTCGACAAAAAATATCATCTTTTAAAATCAGGATGTCGTGTGGTTGATTTGGGTGCCGCGCCCGGTTCTTGGATGCAATATGCAGCCAAAATTGTGTTACCCAAAGGTTACTTGTTAGGTCTTGATTTAAAAGAAGTGACAGCGCCATTACCGCAAACAGCCAAACACGTAGTGATGGATTTATTACAATCAACACCAGAAGACTTTGCAGCGCTTGGCGCCACACCAGGTTCTATTGATGTGGTATTAAGCGATGCTGCACCTTTAACTACCGGGATTAAAGTAACCGATCGCGCCCGTTCTTTGGCTTTGGTAGAAATGGTATTTCATATTGCTTGTATTTTGCTTAAACCACGTGGGCATTTAGTATTTAAGCTGTTTACATCAGCAGATTACCAAAGTTTAGAAAAACAGTTACGCCTGCGTTTTGAAAAAGTAATAAGCCAACGTCCATCTGCTGTGCGAAGAACGAGCGAAGAACGATTTGTGGTTTGTTTAAACTATATTGCGCCAAACGCATAATTTGAGTTTATCAAATTAATGAGGTTCAAAAAAATTTACATTTGCACGTAATTTTTACACACTTGAGATAGAAAAAATTCAGCAACTTTTTGAATTGAATACGATAATTTAGGTTTTTAAAACCTTTTATCTAAGGGTATTTATGGTGCAAAGTGTCAAAAAAGATGTTGTGTTTTTGACTGTCAATAATGATTATTTAACCAATGAAAAAGACAAGCACGCACTGCTGAATGTATTAAACAAACTCAATGTAAAACCTTGTTTGGATTTTAAAATTGCGCAATCATTGTTTGATTACGACAAATCAGATGGCCAAATAGGCAGCGAATCTGATCGTAAAAAGCTAAATGATAGTACTTTAATTAAAACCAATCAATTTCTAAATAAACAAGAATTTACGTTGTTGTTTGATGTGTGCAAACGCGTTTTTAAAAAAGATTATTCATTGTATGAACAATCTCATGTGCAACGCATGTTTGAACGAGAAATATCCTGTCTGATAAAAAATATTGAACATAAGATAAAGCAGATAGAACAAGAAGGATTTAAGTGGACACCCGAAAAATTATTGCTTCATTGTAGTCAAATTGATACTTTAATGGCTTATGTTCAGCACGAATGCGAAGTAATAAGTAAACTGCACGAATCTGTATCACTACGCCAATATGCCTCTTTAAAAGAACAACACATTAAAAATATTAAAAATAATTATTATTTAAGCGAAGTTGTTTTTTGTTTACTTAAAAGCATAAATACATCTAAGTTGTCGCTAGAAGATAAAAATTATGTGGATAATAAATTACTTAAAATGAAACGTTTGGGTGTGGATCAAAAACCAAAAATTAAAATAGAAATTGCGCAAACCAAAGCACGTTTAAATGAATTAGAAGAACAGTTTTTAAATCATATAAGAACCGATCAACGTACGCTGACATTGTCTATTGCAGATTGTGTGGGACTAAGCGCTGCGTGGATCAAAAAAAGAACCGTTTTAGGCACTCATACGGTGGTTATTAACTATGCTGACTACAGTTACGTGGTTACTAATGCTTTGTTAGAAACAACAAGACAACGTGCGTATAGTTATATGATGCATCGCGCAGATCCAAAAAATCGCGCCGTGTTGATTGATTTATTAAATACCAGACAGCGCCTTGCGTCTTTATTGTTTAACGGAACACCTGATTCTAAAGATCCCGAACATACTTATGCACAACTGCGTTTAGAATCCGCAACATTTAAATCAGCCAAACGCGTATTTTTTTTATTACAACGTGTGCACGAGATGATTCAAGGCAAAAGCAGACTTAATTTAAGCGTTTTATTAAAGGAAAAAAACAAAGAAGAAAGTGCACAAGGCCAACCCATTTCTAATGAATTATTTCCTTGGGATAGGCGGCGTTTTTTAAAACAAGCAATGAAACAGAAATTTGGTGTTAATGAAGAAGATTTTAAACCTTATTTTCCGTATGAACGCACGCTTGAACAAATTTTAAAAATGCTAGAAAAATTTTATGGCGTGAACTTTAAAAAAGTAGAGAGAGATAGCCGCATGCATGCGGATGCGCGTGCTTATCAAGTTTTAAAAGATGGCCGTGTGATTGGTTTTTTGACTTTGGATTTGTTATTAAGACAAGGAAAAATAGAAGACACCGCTCATTTGGAACGAATGCGTATGCAAGGTCAATCTGTTATTCCGCATGCGGTGGTGACTGCTTCTTGGGATGCGCAAACACCGATTTTGTTGTTGTCTTTATCTCAGGTAGAAGATATTTTACATGAATTGGGGCATGCCATGCATCATGTCATAGGAAGTGCGGGTAAAAAATACATTACGCAAAGTGGGTTATATTCGGTGTCTCGTGATTTTGTAGAGATTCCCTCTGAATTTTTATCTTCATGGGCGTTGTCTTCTGAATTTATTAAATCTGCTACACATTATCAAACGGGAGCACCTGTTCCTGCTTTATGGGTTGAACAAATTAAGCAGGCGCGTCGCTATTTTAGGCCACTTGATTTGCACGTGCAAGTGTATTTGGCGTTGTCTTTGCTTGGCATGCACACAGGTTTTTTGAACGTTAATCCATTAGATATAGATGCCTTTGTTTCAAAACAGTATCATCCTTTTAATTATCATCCAGACAGCATGTATGCGTCTATGTTGTCTGTGTCTCATGTGGTTGATTATGGCCCCACTTATTATACTTATGTGTTGGCCGAAGTACTTAAACAAGTGTTGTTGTTACCATTCGAACGTTACGGTATGATGAATCCATTTGTTACGCAGGCTTATGTCGAAACAGTAGTGGCACCCAAAGAGCGTAAAAATGGCCTTGAACGAGTCCAAGATTTTTTAAAACACACCATGGACTTGGAATTTGTAAACGAAGATGCCTTTGTTCAATTTATTGCAGGGGTTTTAAAAAACTCCTGGAGTGAAGAACCTATTAGTGCATCTGGTAATTGAATTTTAAGTGGTGTTTTAGCTGTTGGATGTGTGATTGTCATTTGATAACACACAAGTCCAATACGCCCATTATTAGCGGGAGTTTTTAATTGCTGTGTTTTGTAGCCATAGCGATTATCGCCCATGATAGGATACCCAATGGCAGCTAATTGTGCTCTTATTTGGTGTTTCCTGCCTGTGATTAGCTGAATATCTACATAGGTGTGTGGCACAGGTATGTGTGAATATTCCAATGTGTTGATGTATAAACATGCTTCTTGCGCATCTTGTGTCGGCTGATTAAAAACCATGGCTTGTTCGTTTTTATAGACCAACCAGTGTGTTAGTTTTTTCTCTTGTGCTTGTAATTGGCCTTTTACAAGAGCCATGTATTTTTTTTCAACTTGTCTTTGTCTTATTTGTTCGCATAACCGGCTGGCTGCTTTGGATGTTTTAGCAAATATGACAACACCACTTACCACACGGTCTAATCTATGAACTAAGCCAAGATAGACTTGCCCTGGTTTTTGGTAACGGTTTTTTAAATCGTTTTTGACGATATCAATTAAAGTGGTATCACCTGTGATATCGCCTTGAACCAATAAGCCTGCGGGTTTAAATACTGCAATTAAGTGATTGTCTTCGTATAATATTAATAAAGGATGCACACGGCCTTGTTTAGTGCTTTATCTTGCGTCTGACAACGTTTATTAGCTGGGTCATTTCTTCTTGTTTAAGAAAATGTGCACAAAATAAATAAATGCAGCTACAAAGAATGGTTAAAACTAAGCCGTATAAAGCTCGTTGCCATGCATGATGCACCAAATAAAAAGAAGCTGTGTGTGTGATAATAAAATGCCCAAAGATCCCCATTATACCTGCGGCAATAGCTGATTTAATAAAGGAGGTTGTGATTTTTTTACGTACTTGCAGGCATCGCATTTGATATGCTTTTATCTGTGCTTGATCCTGTTCTTGTTGCGCGTTAATGACCGCAGAAGAATATTTTAAAAGTACCAATAAAAATAAAAAATTACCCCAAGCGGCGGCAGAAGTACCCAGTGCCATTCCCAAAAATCCAACCTGTGTTTGGGTGAGTTTGGCTATTCCAACATTCATGACTAACGACACCAGGCTAGCATAGAGGGGAATTTTACTTTGCCTGCGTGCGTAATAAACAGGTGCTAGCACTTTGATGCCAGAATAAGCAAATAATCCCAGGGCGTAACAAGCAGTTGCTTGTGCAACACGCTGTGTGTCTGTGTAACTAAAAACGCCGTGTTGATAAATCATGGCAATAATAGGTTCTGATAAAATCCATAATCCCACAGAAGAAGGAATGGTTAAAAACCCTAAAAAAGAAAAAGCTTGAGCCAGTGTTTGAATCACACCAGATTCATCGTGTTTGGCAATTTGTTTAGATAAAGATGCTGTAGACACACTGGCAATAGCTACGCCAAATACACCAATGGGAAGATACAATAATCTAAAAGCGTAGTTTAGCCACGAAACAGCACCCGGATAAATAGACGCCATGCGGCTGCTCATGACTAAATTAATTTGTGTGGCAGACAAGCCAATAACAGCAGGGACAAGCACCATTAATACTGCTTTGACGTTTGGATCGTTTAATTTAAAATTTAAACGTAAACGAAATCCTGTACGGTACAAAGCGGGTAATTGAATCAAAAATTGGGCAAGTCCGCCTAATAAAACACCCACCGCCCAACCATAAACAGCTTGTTCTTGGGGCATATGACAAGCGGATAAAATAATGCCTGATAAAATAGAAATCACATTGAATGCACTTGGTGCAAGCGCAGACGTTGCAAATTTTTGTTGCGCATTAAGCATGCCCATGGCCACTGCGGCAAATGACACAAAAAGTAAAAAACCAAGCATGATTCGGGTGAGTGCAATACAAAGTTCGGATTTACCTTCGACAAGCAAAAAGCCAGGTGCCAAAGTATCAACCAAGGGGGCTGTAAAAACATAGCCAAGCAGGGTGATGGTGCCAATACTCAAAAGTAAAAACCCTAAAATACGCTGAGCTAAAATAAAGGCGTGTGCTTTAGAGTCTTGATGAAGTACACGTGAAAAAATAGGAATAAAAGCAGAAGATAAAGCGCCCTCTGCAAATAAATCACGAAGTAAATTAGGAATTCTAAACGCGATTTGAAATGCTTCTGCAGCCGCGCCAGATCCCAATAAAGTCGCAAAAATTTGTTCGCGAATAAGCCCTAATACACGCGATAACATGGTGAGCACGCTCATCATCGATGCTTGTTTAATCAAGCCATTTGACGAACGTGCATTTTCCAAAGAAGACGCAGATTGCGGCGCAGTTGTAGAAAAAGATGATGACATAATAAAACCCTTTATAGAGCCGTTGTGCGTGCTTTTAAAAATCGCATCAACCTAAGAAGACCCAGTTCTGTTTTGGCATCGATAATAATTCCTTGGTCAATTTGTAAGATGGCGTCTTTAAGTGTCATGATTTCGATACTGGCACCCATTTCTTGAACCCCTCCATCACCTAAAGGATTGGCCTGCTGCAAGGTGTCTTGGCTAAGTTCAATACAAAATGGGAAAATTTTTTCTGGAAATAATCCGGGAGAAGGCAAAAATCCAGGACCTAATGGAACAAGATCTTGAGGATTTACATGAAGTCCTACTTCTTCTTTTAATTCTATGCATGCTCTCGATAGGAGTCCTTCCATGCCGTGTTCATGCCATTCTCTGATGCCTGCTACAAGTTCGCACAAGCGTGCAGGTGCATCTGGTTCTTGGATGGGTAAATCCATATGGCGTCTTAGCCAAACAGCGGGTCTTTGGCCGTGTCGCAAAAGCACAAGCGATGTTTCGATTGGGTTTTTAAGCACATAAGGAACGATCATCACCGCGTCTATGCCGTGTCGCATGAGTACTGCGCATGGATGTTGTTCACCTTGTGTACCATCAGAAAAAATAGGTTTGATTTGTAATTGACGGAGCGAAGCAAAACGTTCTTTTCCTGTTTCTTTTGTGTCTGTAAGGATTTGATAATCTACAACAATAGGCGCTGAATAAGGCTTTGTCATTCATTTGTCGGTAACATTAATTTTATAAATAAGCATATTCTTGGTTCATTTTTTATATGATTTAAACCTTGACCATATTTTGAGAATCTTCTTATGTGCTTATTTCACTCTATTATCTAAAAGGATGTGTACATGAATTACCGATTGGCGGTCTGTATTGTCTCTTCTTCTTTACTTGTTTCGTTACCATTTGCTTGGGCTAAAAAAAATAAAGTCCATTCCATAGAGCCTAAATCTGTGCTTACACAAGTAACACCCAACTATGTGAAAGCCATTGATAAAAAGGCAGATCCTTGCGAAGACTTTTTTCAGTACGCTTGTGGAGAGTGGAATAAAAATAATCCTATTCCCGCAGAACAATCACGTTGGGGCACCTTTAGCCAATTGGCAGATAATACGCTGAATAATTTACGTGCGATTTTAGAAACCAAATCTGCTGCGCCCAGCGCAAGTGATAAACAAATGAGTGATTATTATGATTCTTGTATGGATATGACCGTGCGCGATGGGGCCGGTATTAAGCCATTGCAAGGTATATTGGCAGACATTGATAGTTTAACAGGATTAAATCAATTACCAAGACTAATGGCAGGACTCCATTTAAAGGGTGTACGCAGCTTATTTAGCTTTGGTTCTGGGCAAGATTTTAAAGATGCCAAACAAGTGATTGCGCATTTGGACCAAGGCGGATTAGGACTACCAGACCGAGATTATTACTTTAAAGACGACTCAAAATCCAAAGAATTAAGGCAAAAATATGTGGCCCATATTCAAAAAATATTTGAGTTGACAGGCACGCCAGCAGCCCAAGCGCAAAGTATTGCAAGCCAAGTATTTGCCTTTGAAACCGCGCTTGCTAAAGAATCTATGGATAAAATATCAAGACGCGATCCTGCTAAGTTGTTTCGTCCAGCTAAAGTGGAACAATTGGTTCAGCAAAGTCCAAGCTTTGATTGGAAAGCATATTTTTTGGCGTTAGGAATACCTTCTTTGCAGTCTTTAAATTTAGTTTCGCCTGATTTTATTAAATCGTTATCGGTGGTGCTTAAAAATCAATCATTAGAATCTGTTAAATTATATTTAAAATGGTCTGTAATAAATGGATTATCTGGGATGTTATCTCAAAATTTTGTGGATGCATCGTTTGAATTTTATGGCAAAACGCTCAAGGGTGCCAAACAAATTCAGCCGCAGTGGAAGCGTTGTGTTCATTTGATAGATGGTTCTTTGGGTGATGCTTTGGCACAAAAATATGTGGTGCAATATTTTCCACAAACAAGCAAAACCCGCATGCTCGAAATGATTAGTTATTTAAGACAATCACTACAAAAAGATATTCAAGATTTGTCTTGGATGGGTGCTGCAACTAAAATCAAGGCACTGCAAAAATTAAAAGCGATTGTGGACCGCATTGGTTATCCAGACAAATGGCGCGATTATACATCGGTGAATATTCGCAAAGATAATTTAATTGCTAATATTTTTGGTGCTTCTGAATTTGAAACTAAACGTGATTTAAATAAAATTGGTAAATCTTACGATCCAAATGATTGGAGCCAAACAGCACCTACTGTTAATGCTTATTACGATCCTCAACAAAATGGCATTAATTTTCCAGCAGGTATTTTACAACCACCATTTTTTGATGCACAAGCTGATGACGCTATTAATTATGGTGCCATTGGTTCGGTGATTGGGCACGAATTAAGCCACGGTTTTGACGACGAAGGTGGTCAATTTGATGCATTTGGCAATCTTGAAAACTGGTGGACCAAAGAAGATCGCGAAGCATTTGAAAAACGTGCACAATGTTTGGTTGATCAATATAATAATTACATTGCGGTAGATGATATCAAGCTTAATGGCAAATTGACGCTAGGTGAAAATATTGCCGATAACGGCGGCGTGCGCATTGCTTTGATGGCTTATTTAGATGCCATTAAAGATAAAAAAGTAGGAATCCAAAATGGATTTACTAAAGAGCAACGTTTTTTCTTAGGTTATGCACAGGTATGGTGTGGAACTGTGCGTGATGAAACAGCACGCTTATTTGCGCAAACGGATCCACATTCACCAGGGCGTTATCGTGTGAATGGGGTTGTTGAAAATATTCCAGAATTTTATCGCGCTTTTTCTTGTAAACCTAAAAAACAAGAAAAAGACATGTGTCGTGTGTGGTAAAAAACAATTCAGTGTTTATTGGTTACTTTCTTTTAGGCTAAGCAAACTCACGTAAAATGCATTTCCGCCGTTAATAATCCCATATAATTCTGTACTGCCTTGTGCGGGAATTTGCCTTAGTGTTGTAATGGTGTAATCAGCATAACGGCTTAGTGCGTATTGGGCATCAATCGAAAAATCGAGTTTGTGATTGATAATTAGTATTCTTGCGGGCCTTTTTTGTGTGTATTCCGTTTCTTGCATCCATTTGTGCAGTTCATGATGAGATAAAACAGGAACGTTGAATAACTTTAAATGGCGATTGGCATAACTGATTTCCCCTGTGCCTTTGTATTCAACTACACAATCAATAAGTTGTTCTTTTACAGTGCGTATTAAAAAATCAACATCTAATTGATCTTTGGTTTTGTTTAAAAAAACAGGGTAATAATAAACAAATAAAAATATGATTAACAGGCTAAGTATATACCCTATATGTTTGATTGCTTGTGTAAAAGTTGATAGGTAGTAAATTCCGTAAGTAATTAAAATAGTGCATGGAAATAATAAAAAATGCGCATGTCTGGTCACGCCAATAGCCATAAAACCACGCATATTGGCGATGAGTGCAATCCACAGATTTAAAAACGAAAACACACCCAAAGGCATTAAATACGTGTTTTTTTGAAGCGGAGAAAATAAGAGTTTAAAGCTAAAAAAAATACCCATGCACGCCAATATAAAAAGAGGAAACCCAAAGCACCATATTAAGTAGTCATGTCCAATAATATCTGGCCAAATGGGCGCGAATAAGTATGCAAATAGTTTTAAACAAGTATTGGCAAGGTGCTTGGTTAAAATTATTATTTTTTCGCTCAATTGAATGTGTGGCGCTAAGTGTGGAAAATCTAAAGTGTTCCAGGGCGTTTTACCTGCATTTTTATGGCGTTTTAAAAACCAATAATAAATAGGCAACAAGACCAATAATGCACCACTTAAAAAACCAAAATAGTGTAATTTTGAAACATTAAAACGTTGCCAATGATGTTGCCATTGCAAATAAATATATAAAGTAAGAAGCAAGGCGATTACAAAAAAAATAGCTTGATAATTAACGAGCACCATACAGGCGCCACCAATTATTACGAGATAGGCTTTTTTTATCCATTCACGGGGTGTTTTAATGGCAGATAACTCAAGTATGCCGTAGCCCATAAGGCTTGCTATCAATAAAGTGGCGGCATAAGGGTAACTTTGTTGTGATTCAATATGGGCACGTAAATTAACAAGTAAGAGACTGGATGGAAAAACAATATAAGGTGTAAAATAAATACTTTTAAGCTCAAATGTTCCCTGAATATGATCATGTATTTTAAATAATACATATAAACTAAGTGCCAATCCTAGAGTCCCCAAAATAGCGCTGGTAAGACGATTAAAAAACAGTAGTTCAGAATAACTTTGTGCGTAAGGCCAAAGAGCAGAAGATAATATAAATTGTGCGGGTGCATAAGTGGTTGTTTGAGCGATTTTCCATGCGGCAGCAAAAGGTGTTGGCTCATCACCCGCCAAAACCAAAGGACAAGAATCATCTACAGAAACCATACGAGAAGAAAGCGAAAAAAGTCTAACGATCAAAACAACGATTCCCAAGATTAATGCGAATATAAAACCACGACGATAAGTATTGGGTGGTGTTAATAAATTCATAAATAATGGCACGCACGCATGCAAGCCGTTATAATGGAGTGTATGAAAAAACACCAAAAATCAATTTTATTGTCGCTTTTGTGTCTTACCCTAATGCCTGCTTGTGCAGGTAGCATGGGCGGGGCAAGTTGGAATGCGTCTTATTCCACACCTTCTTATTCGGCACCTTCTGTAAGTGCACCTTCTATTCAGGCACCCAGTGTGAGCGCGCCTTCTGTAAGTGCACCTACGGTGTCTGGACCATCCGTTTCAACACCAACAGTCACAACGCCATCTGTATCTGCACCTACGGTCACAGGGCCGAGTATTCATTAGACTTCTTTCGGTACTCACTGCGCGACAGTTTCAAAAGAAGTCTATTAATGGTTTAAAAAACGCTCTGCATCAATAGCGGCCATGCAACCTGTGCCTGCGGCTGTGATCGCTTGTCTGTACACGGCATCGGCTACGTCACCGCAAGCAAAAACGCCGGGGATGTTGGTTTTGCTGCTGCCTTTGTCTACAATAATATAATCATGTGCATCACGTGTAATGTAATCTTTAAATAGCTGGCTATTGGGTTGATGTCCAATGGCGATAAATACGCCGTCGCACGCAACTAAAGAAAGTGTATGAGTTTGTGTGTTTTTAATTCGAATACCTGTTACACCTGTTGTTTGTTCGCCTACAATTTCATCCACTTCGTGATTCCAAATAAATTTTATTTTGGGGTTATTAAGCGCTCTATCTTGCATGATTTTAGATGCTCTTAACGAATCTCTGCGGTGAATGACCGTAACTTGTTTTGCAAATTTAGTTAAAAAATGGGCTTCTTCCATGGCGGTGTCGCCTCCGCCAATAACCACCACTTCTTTGCCGCGATAAAAAAATCCATCGCAAGTAGCACAGGCCGATACACCATGGCCCATGAGCGCTTTTTCAGAAGGTAAATGAAGTAATTTGGCAGATGCGCCTGTAGCAATAATTACCGTTTTGCTTAGGTGTATTTCGTTGCCTTGATAGATTTTAAAAGGAGATTCAGAAAAATCTACGCGCGTGATTTGTTCTTCTATGATTTGAGTGCCAAAACGTTCCGCTTGGCGTTTTAAAATAGTCATCATTTCGGGGCCCATAATACCCTCTGCAAAACCAGGATAGTTGTCTACTTCTGTAGTGATGGTGAGCTGGCCGCCTGGTTGCGGACCAGTAAAAAGAATAGGGCGTAAATTAGCACGTGCGCTATAAATGGCAGCGGTATAGCCGGCGGGCCCAGATCCAATAATTAATACTTGGTGAACGTTGCTCATGTGGTGTGTCTCCTGTGATATTCAATAAAAGTATGGGCATAAGCATTTTTATCGTCTGCTAAAAATGACTTGCGCTGCACTTCCTGCCATGTATCTGGATCTAAACATGGAAAAAATGTATCACCTTCACATGTGTGTTCAACAAGAGTCATGTGAATGGTTGTGACTAAAGGTAAGGCTTGTTCATAAATTTGTCCACCACCAATCACAAAAATTCGATGCGCAGTAGGATTTTTAGTGTAAATAAGCCAAGGATCTTGTGGAGGTATTTGCGCGCTTAATAGTGCCGTTTTAAAATCTGAACATGCAATCACACGATGCCGTGTATCTTGTGTGCAGGGGATTTTATCTGCGTGGCGGCTAATCACATAAGAGGTGCGTTCAAATAGAGGATGACCTAACTGTGTGATAATACTGTCCCATGTTTTTCTACCCATCACAACAGCATGTCCTAATGTGATTTGTTTAAAGTGTGCTAAATCACGAGGTAAATGCCATGGCATGCGACCTTGTAAGCCAATGACCCGGTTGTGAGACATCGCTACAACAATACAACAAGAAGGGGTGTTCATAAAATAACGCTCTTTTAATCTTTAAATTGCGATAGGGGCTTTAATCGCCGGATGTGGATGGTAATTTTCGATAAGAATGTCTTCGTACCTAAATGCAAAAATATCACGTATGTCCGGATTTAATTTTAATGTTGGCAAAGAATTACATGTTCGCGCGAGTTGTGAGCGCGCTTGCTCTAAGTGGTTCAGATATAAATGTGCATCACCCAGTGTATGTATGAAATAACGAGGTGTTAAACGACAAACGTGAGCAATCATCGCAGTGAGTAATGCGTAGCTGGCGATATTAAATGGAACACCCAAAAACACATCGGCACTACGCTGATACAACTGGCAAGAGAGCGTACCTTCTGCAACATAGAATTGAAACAACACATGACAGGGCGGAAGTTTCATTTGGTCTAATTCCCCTACATTCCATGCGCTTACAAGGTGTCGTCTAGAATCTGGATCCTGTTGAATGCTGTTGATGACCGTTTTTATTTGATCATGTATACGACCTTGGCTATCTTTCCAGTGTCGCCATTGTGCCCCATAAATAGGACCTAATTGGCCTTGTTCGTCTGCCCATTCATCCCAAATACTCACACCATGACGATGTAAATAATCGGTACTGGTGTCGCCAGATAAAAACCATAATAATTCATGAATAATAGATTTAGTATGTAATTTTTTTGTGGTTACCAAAGGAAACCCATCTGTGAGCGAGTAACGACTTTGGTGACCAAAAATACTCAATGTTCCGGTGTTGGTTCTGTCTTGCTTTTTGAGCCCTTGCGTGAGTACGCACTCCAAAAGTTCATGATATTGTTTCATACGCAGTTATGTATTGTTCCATCGACACAAAAATGAAAAGAGATTTTAGGTGTTAGCACGTATTTTATTGCATCGACATGCCTTGATATTTTTCTGTTTATATATGGCAGAAGGTATTCCCTTTGGTTTTTCTTCTGTAACCTTAGCGACCTTAATGAAACAGCAAGGCTTAAACGCCAACGATATTGGTATATTTGTGGCTACATTGTATCTGCCTTGGTCTTGGAAATGGCTTATGGCGCCTTTGTTGGATGTGATTTCTTGGCATCGAACTAAACATTTTCAGACGTGGATATGTATTGCGCAAGTGGCGATGTTATTAAGCTTGCTTGTCGCTTTGCAAGTGCCCATACAAACGCAGTGGCCGCTTTTTAATCTGCTCATTTTAATCCATAACGTCTTTGCGGCACTCCAAGATGTAGCGATTGATGCTTTGGCTTGTTCTGTACTAAAACAAGATGAACGTGGACTCGTGAATGGTGCAATGAGCGCGGGCGCCAATGTGGGTGGTATTATCGGCGGCTCTTTATCCTTATATGTGTTTTCTTTTTATGGGTTATGGGGCGCACTTGTTGTGGTGCTTGTCCCTTGTTTGTTGATTACACTGTTACTGAGCATGCGTTTGTCTTTATGGTTGCAAGAACCTATTTTGGAGTGTGTGCCTGAATCTTTGTGGTGGCAACAAATCACGCATCGACTTTATCAATTTATTAAACAATTATGGCGGGTGCTTAAAACAGATGCACAGGCTCGTTACGGGTTTGTTTTTTCGCTCTTGCCCACAGGATCTTATGTATTAGTTTTAGCCATACAAACACAACTTGCAGTCGATTTGGGTTTTTCTACAGAATCTATTGCGCTTTTATCTATGCTTTGTGCCTTGGTATGTGCGGCAGGTTGTTTTTTAGGTGGAATTTGGTCCGATCGTATGGGGCGATACCGCGTATTATTATTGTTTTTGTTATTAAGTTTAGTGTCGCCTGTTTTATTATGGGCTCTTTTTAAATACTATCACTTAGAGATGGTTATTAAACACCATCAAGTTTCAATTGGGCTTTTAGTTTGGCTGACTTTTGCAGGATTATCTTTATTTCACCAGTTTATTCACGGCGTGCTTTATAGCACTCGCGCGGCATGGTTAATGGATACCACACATCCCAAACTGGCTGCCACACAATTTACAGCCTATATGGCGTGTTTATCTTTTGGCTTGTCTTATATGTCTCGTTTATTTGGCTTGAGTGTGACACGCTACGGATATGCGAACACTTTCTTATTGGATATGTTGCTTGGGATATTATGTGCGGTGCCTTTACTTTTGGGCATGCGCACAAAACGCCCATGAACGGCTATGATGTTATTTAAAAATCGCTCCGTTCCAATAGGCGTAATCGGTAGTCACTATGAAGTAGGCTTATGATTTGATACTCATCCTTTAATTGCTTTGCAATTAAAGTAGTTTTACCTGACATCCGTGGGCCAAATAAAAAATGCGATTTTTTCTGCAAAAGAACATTCAAATCTAAAATGCGATCAAATTCCATAATAAGCTATTCTATCGCTCTTAAAAGATTTTATCCACAACACAGATGCTGATTATTGGATTTTTATTGGGATTTATTTGCTTGGTAGGAATTTATTTGTTGTGTTCGTGTTTTTTGCAGGATTCGTCGCTGCATTTACCTGATTTTGCACAATCGCAGGCTTTGCAGTGGCAGGCTTCTGTTTTTTCGCCTTTTTTGCAATTATCATGACATTCTTTACTGCAGTTACAATGGCCTTCTGCATAGGCATAAGCACCGGTTAAAAGCACTGCACTTGCACATAAGATTTTGAATAGTTTCATAAATACGCTCCGTTTTTAAATTTTAGTGAGATTTCATGTTCTCAGCAGCTATAAACGTAAGAAGATCGTATTTTGTGACCATGCCCGTTATTTTTTTGCGAACAAAAATTAAATGCGGCGTTTAAATGCAGAAAAATCAATTTTATCAATATCTGTTTTGGCAATAATTTCGCGCATGATTTCGCTTGTGCCTGCTACAATGCTACAGACTTTGGCGTCTCTATAAGCACGGGCAATAGGGTATTCTTCAACATAGCCAAATCCGCCATGAAACTGCACACATTCTGAAACTACTTTATTTAAAAATTCAGACGCCATGAGTTTGGCCATAGATGACTCACGCACGGCGTGTTCGCCTTGTTCATGCAGCCAGGCGGCATGGTAGGTAAGTTGACGAACAGATTCTAGTTCGGCAAATAAATCTGCTAATCGGTGTCTTAATGCTTGAAAACGATTAATGGATTTACCAAACGCGTGCCTTGATTCCATATAAGCTAACGTATCTTCGAGTGCAACAACAGCAGCACCAATGCACACGCCTGCAACAGATAATCGCTCCATGACAAAGGTTTGCATAATGTAATAAAAACCCATGTTTTCTTCGCCAATTAAATGAGACAATGGCGTTCTTACTTGATCAAAGAATAATTCTGCGGTGTCCGAACTATGCCAGCCCATTTTCTTTAATTTTTTGGCTTCAAGGCCTGGTGTTTTTCCTTTGACTACAATTAAGCTAATACCGCCCGCGCCTTCTTCTTTATTGGTTTTGCAGGCCACCACATAAAAATCAGCATAAACACCATTGGTTATCCATGTTTTTGATCCATTAATCACCCATTCATTTCCATCTTTAATGGCCGTTGTTTGAATGGCCGCAACGTCTGATCCTGTATTGGGTTCGGAAATAGCAATAGCGCCTACGTGTGTTCCATGTATGGAAGTTTTTAGATATAATTCTTTTAACTCGTCGCTGCCTTGTTGATACAGTGCACCGGTTGAAATAAATTCTTGCGCAGAAACAGCAGCACAGAATCCACCCATTTTAGAACGTGCAATTTCTTCTAAAAAAATCATAGAATAAAAGATATCAACGCCACTACCACCCAGTGTTTCTGGAAATAAAATTCCTAAAAATCCAAGTTCACCCATGCGTTGCCAAATGGCTTTTGGAATGCAGCGATTCTCTTCCCATTCATTGGCATGGGGAGCCACTTCTTTTTCTATAAATTGCCTTACTGATTGTCTAAAGATGTCATGATTTTCATTCATGTAAACGGATTTCATAAAGTATTTTTCCTTACATAAAAATTTTTATCTTCTTTTTGTAGTTTAAATAATTGCGTTGGTGGGTCAAAACGAGAACCGTAAATAGACGCCAATCTTTTAAAATGATCGATAATGGTACTTACACCACGGCTGTCAACCCAATGAAAAGGGCCACCTAAAAAGGGTGGAAACCCAAGACCCATAATGGCGCCTATATCCCCTTCTTCTGGTGAACGAATCACCTGTTCTTGTAAACAGTAAATACTTTCAATTACCATCATGGCCACAATGCGATCTTGAATGTCTTGTGTTTTAATGCGTGATGTTCGTTGATGTTCGTTTGCAATGGCTGTGATTGCAGGATTAATTTTCTTTTTAGGATAAAGATAAAATCCTTTTTTATTTTTTTTACCGGCAAAACCTTTGTTAAATATGCGAATTAATGTGTTTGATACTTTTTGCCACCGCACACCAAACACCAAACCCAAATCATGGGCCACATGGGCTGCCACATCAATACCTACTTCATCTAACAAGGCCAAAGGACCCACTGGAAATCCAAATTGTCGCATGGCTTTGTCTATTCGTTCAATGCTTACCCCTTCTTCTAGCAGTAACATGGCTTCGTTAAGCAGCGGTGCTAAAATTCGAGTGGTGTAAAATCCCGGACTGTCTTTAACGACAATCACCGTTTTTCCTTGTTTGATACCGTAATTAATCGCCGTGTCCATAGTTTGTTTGGATGTTTTTTCTGTTACAATAATTTCGAGTAAGGGCATTTTGTGCACAGGCGAAAAATAGTGCATGCCAAGGACACGTTCAGGGTGTTTGGCGTAGGCCGCAATTTGACTTATGGGTAACGCAGAGGTGTTAGATGCAAATACAGTAGAAGGCGAAACAATGGCTTCTACTTGGGCTAAAATATTTTGTTTGAGTGTTAACTTTTCAAACACGGCTTCTATTACTAAATTGGCTTTCGCTATATCGGCCAATTGCGTGCTTGTATGTATGTTTTTTTGTTGTTTATCTCTATTATCCAAAGATAATGCGCCAGTTTGATGTCTTTTTTCTAGTCCTTGAATCAAGTGCTTGCGCGCATTATCTAATGTGCTTTGTTGAATATCGTGGATAATCACACGACTTAAATTTAACGATACAGATGCAATGCCTTCGCCCATGAGTCCGGCACCAATGACCGCTAATGAATCAACAGATTCAGCTGTATCGATATTTTTTTTGAGTGCTTGTGTGGTATGAAAAATCCACATTAAATGACGTGCTTGTGTGCTACAAACCAATTGTCCAAAAAGTGTGGATTCAAGCTTTAGACCTTCTTCTAGGCCTTTATTTAAACCTGCTTGAACACAGGCAATAATAGCCAAAGGCGCGGGATAGTGCCCTTTGGTTTTTTTTGTAATTTGTTTTTTAAGTTTAAAAATCAATACATGTCTTAGTAGCGGCCATTCTAAACATTGCTGCGCGATTGTGAGTGGCTTTGCGGGTTGTTTTTTAGTTGCAAAATCAAATGCAAGTGTTTGTGCTTTGGATAATAATTCGCCGGATTCTACAAGTGCATCAACAAGCCCTATTGAATAGGCTTTTTGTGCTCTTATGCGGTTGCCAGACAAGAGCATAGGCAACGCATGTTTAAGACCAATTAATCGCCATAAATACTGGGTTCCACACGCGCCTGGTAATAGTCCAAGTTGTACTTCTGGTAACGCAAAAACTGTTTTTTCATTTTTGGTGGCGATACGTAAATGGCAGGCTAAAGCCAGTTCTAATCCACCGCCAAGTGCACTGCCATCAATCGCAGCAACAAATACAACACGATGATTTTTTATCTGTTGCATCAGGGTTTGCGCTTGTTGTGAAAATGTGCTGGCCTGTTTTTGGTGTTTGATGCTTGAAATTATATTTAAATCGGCACCTGCAATAAAACAACCTTCTTTGGCGCTGGCAAGGATGCAAACTTTAATGGCGCTGTCTTTATCTATGACTTTTAAGACTTCTGCAAAATCAAGCAAAGAATCATAAGAGAGCACATTGACTGTGCTTTGCGGCGTATCAAAGTAAGCAATAGCTGTTTGAGTGTCTAATTTTTCAAATCGAATTGTTTTCATCGTCGTAAACTCATCACCATGCCAAGTCCACCCGCGGCGCATACGCTAATAAGGCCTTGTTTGGCTTGGGCATCAAAAAGTTCTTGGGCAAGTTGCATCACTAATCGTGCACCCGTGGCACCAAAAGGGTGTCCTAATGCAATTGATCCGCCATGTGGATTAATTCTGTCGTATGTAGGCACGAGTGTAGGTGGGCACCCGGCTTGTTGCTGGGCCCATCGTTCGTCTTTAAGTGCTTTTAGGTTGGCTAATACTTGCGCTGCAAATGCTTCGTGAATTTCTATGATATCAAAGTCTGTGAGATTTTGTTTTTGCCTTTTAAGCAAACGTAAAATGGCGTAAGAAGGTGCCATTAATAAACCTTCTTTGTAAATATCGATGGCTGCTAATTCAACGTCGTCTATCCATGCAAGAATAGGCCAACCTTGTTTTTGTGCGTAATCTTTATCTGCCAATAAAACAGCGGCGCCTCCATCTGTCATGGGGCTTGAATTGGCTGCGGTAAGGGTGCCTTGTTTATCAAACACAGGTGGCAGGCGTGCAATTTTTTCAAGTGATGTATCGGGTCTTATTAAATTGTCTTTAGAGGCTTGTTCGGCATGTCTTGTCTGACATAAAAATGGTTGATAAAAATCCTGACTTTGCGCTGCACGTTTTTGGCTCATCACAGCCCATGCATCTTGTTCTTCTCTTGGAATTTTCCAATCAGCCATCATTTTTTCACAATGCCTGCCCATGCTGAGTCCCGTAGAGCGTTCAGCTACTGCTGGAATTTTAGGAACCCAATCGCTTGGTCTTAATCGCGCGATGTGTTTAATTTTATTAAAAGTAGTTTTGGCTGCATTCAAATCGCCCAAAATCTGGCTTACTCTTTTATTAAAACTAATAGGAATATCTGACGTACTATCACACCCACCTGCAATTGCCCAAGGCACCAATCCATTCTTTATCCATTGACTGGCTTGATGAACGGTTAATAGACTTGTGGCGCAGGCCATGACACACGAAAACGCACGTGTTTGCGGATGTAAGTGGCTTTCTAGTGCAATTTCACGAGACAGATTACTGACATCTGCGTGATGCAGGGTTGATCCAAAAGTAAGCAGGCCATGTGGGTTTGTTTGTAAATTAAATTGAGACACCAATGCATTGACAGGGCTCACACCCAGGTCAATGGCGCTGGCATGACGCAAAGCAGTTCCCATTTTAGTAAAAGCAGTTCTTTTTCCTGCAATAATTGCAACAGCCATAAATAGGAGATCTCCTTAGTTTGTAATGTACAACAAAAAATAGAGATGGTGTTTCTTGGGTGATACAGATACACCAAAGGTGATGCTTAAGACTTTAAAATCAGACCACATGTAACTAGCAAAGTTATGTTTGAATGGATAGTTTTCATCTTTCTTATTTCTGTCTACTTGGATCATGTTTAAAAAAATGATGTCACAAAAAGGATGCATGCAACGTAATACAATTTTAGGATACATGCTGTGAACGGTTTGAAAGATACAGACGAAACCTTAATGTTACGGTTTCAAAAAGGCGATAATGCTGCGTTTACAATGCTTTATGAGCGGCATCGTGGACGTGTATACGGGTATATGAAAAAAAGAACACAAGGCTTGTCTATTGCAGATGAGTTATTTCAAGATGTGTTTTTAAAACTGTATTTAAGTCGTCATCAGTACTTGTCTCATTTACCTTTTTTGCCTTGGTTATTTGTGATTTGTAAATCCGTATGGATTGATGCGGTGCGCGCAAGACGTTTTAATGATGTTCAACGCATGGAACCTTATGATGAATCAAGGCACAATGCGGGCGTTTATATGGTCCCTACGCAAGCACCCTTGAACGACTTGGATGCGGCTAGTTTTTTAACCGAACAGGAACGTCAATTGATTCATATGCGTTACCAAGAGGATTTGCCTTTTGATGAAATTGCCTTGCGCTTGGGGCTTACTTCTTCAAGCGTAAGACAAAGGCTACATAGATTATTGAAAACCTTGCGACAAAAATTAATGCCTGATCCTAAAGGCAGCTGTCAGGAGAAGTAACCATGCATATCGATCCTTTTATGATTAAAAATGAGTATCAAGAATTTGTTCATGCACAAAGTATGCAACCTAGCCTTTTATTAGAATCGCGTCTTAAACAACGATTAAAATTAATAAAATCACCGTGGCCTGTGTTTTTTAAATTAACTTGCATCCATCTGGTGTCTGGTTTTTTGTCACTATTGGTATGTCCTCAATTTGGCATTAACCCATTAGGTGGTGCACATGGATTGATGCATTGGACAATGGCATATGGACCACTTTTTTGTGCCTTTGTGTGCGGCGCTTTATTTTTTAGTTTGACTGCTTGTATGGTTGCGCTATTTGTGCGTGGAGCACAGCGGCAGTTAATTAAACAGCATCAATTATGGCAATTTTCTTTGCTTGCGGTGTTGTCTTACGCCGGTTTAATGCTTGTTTCTTCAGTTTTGAGTGCTGTGTCTGTGTCTTTATTTTTTTCTGTGTTTTGGATACTTGGTGCGGTGGTGGGGGCTCAGGTTATTTACCGTTTATTAGATACCGTGGGTACATTTGTTGTGACCGGAAAATAAACACTAAACGTAGTGCCTTTGTTCTCTTCGCTTTGCACGCGCACAGCGCCTTGGTGATTGCGCATAATGCCGTGCACTAAAGATAAGCCAAGTCCAGTGCCTTTGCCAATTTCCTTGGTGGTAAAAAAAGGCTCAAAAATCTGATTGATAATACTTTGTGGAATGCCAGAGCCTGTGTCTTTGACACGCACGCACACATATTCCCCCGCATTTAAAAGGTCTGATGTTTTTTCTTCTTGGTGCATGATGCTTGTATAAGTGATACTTCCAGTCCCTGTGATTGCGTCGTTGGCGTTGACTCCTAGGTTTAATAAAACCTGTACCACTTGTGAAGGATCTGCCAACACGGATTTAAGATCTTGGGCCAATATTTGTTCTAAATGAACCTCTTTTTTGATTGAACGTGATAACAAGTCGCAAGTTTCTTGAATAAGTTCGTTGATGTAGACAGTTGTTTTTTGCGATGTTTGTTTTCTTGCAAAACTTAAGAGTTGTTTGGTTAATTGTGCAGCACGCTCCGCAGATTTAATGATAATACCTATTTTTTTTGTGCGCTTGGATTGTCTTTAAATTCTAGTTTTAAATTTTCTGCAAACCCTAAAATACCCGCTAAAATATTATTAAAATCATGTGCAATACCACCTGCTAAACGGCCAATAGATTCTAATTTTTGTGATTGAATTAATTGTTCTTGAATTGATTTTTTTTCGGCTTCGATTTTTTTTTGTTCGCGAATATCTTGAATAAGACAAACAATTCCATATGTTTTATTGTCTTTGATTAATGGTGAGCTTGAAAATTGAATAGGGGCTGTATGAACGTGCGTGTCTGTTTGAACGTTGATTTCTTTTTCTTGTCCAAGGATCTGGCAAGAAAGCAAAATTTTAACCCACTCTTTATTTGATTTTTCTAATGTGAAAAAATCAGTAATATTTTGCCCGATTATATTTTGTTTGTCTAAAACGTTAAATATTTTTAACGTGGCCTGATTAATGGTTTCGATACGGCCGTTGAGATTGCAGACCATCAAACCTTCGTTCATGGATTCAATGATGTTGGTCATGTAGTCTCGAGAGACCGTTCTTGCCACCACTTCTTCTGCAAGCATATTAAGTGCGGCGGTCATGGCATCAAATTCATCGCCACGTTCTGTAATTTCTTCTCGTTTGTCAAAATCACCACTTGCTAGGCATAAAATAAAATTTAAAATGCTTTCGAGTCTTTGTTGGTGAATTTCTACGTTGTCATTATTTAGGGTGTCATGTTCTGACATATTGTGCTTGTTTTAGCTTTTTTTTGAGACAAAGGCTAAGTTTTTATTCTTTAAGTCGATATTATCTGTTGGTCAAAATCTTGATCTCGGTCGGGTGCTCCGTTATGCACACAAGAGTCGTTTTTTTTACATGTGGTTGGTTTATGAAAAAGCTTGTTTTTTTGGCGTGCCTATTTTTGTCTGTATGGTTTTTATTGTCTACCCTTTTTTTGGTGCGTGGCCACGGGCAACTTCATAAACTTAGCATGGAGTTAGAAGAAAAAAGAAAAGATACCCATGCACTGATGCAGGAAGTCGAAGATTTAAAAGCATTTGTTCGCGCCTTAAACCAGCGTGAAGAAGTGCAAGAGATGTTCATGCGTGATCAACTAGGTCTTATTAAACGTGATGAGTCTGTATTTGTTTTTCCGGATGAAAAAACACCATGAAACCTCGCCTGCGTGAACATACTAAGAAATGTGTAGAAAATAATACATCACCGCGTCCTACGCCTTATTTGCTTGTTACTCATACACGCTCTAATACGCTTGAATCTGTTTCTTTAAAAATCAATCAAATACATGCTTTTTTGCAACTCATGCGATTTGTTATAAATAGGCATGCAGCGGCTTTGTGTGGGCTTGCGTGTTTTATTTTTGGTCCCATGTTAGTTCTATATTTGATAGAACCACAGTATTCATTTGTATTTGATTGGACGCAATTAAGTCATATGCCAGGCTTGTTTTTGCTCGCCTTTGGAGCGGCTTGTTTGCCTGTTTGCTACGGCATGATAAGAATGCTGCAACACAAACGTCATGTTGGTTCTTCTTTAAATGCACATACAGAACTGTCTTCGGCACACATCTTGGGCAAATTTGATTTTTTCGTGTCTTGGCATCGTTGGTTGTGCACTTTAAAATATGTGACTTTTGAATGGTTTGTATTGCTCTTATCAAGCGTTTTAAACGTCTTATTTGTGACTTATCAGCAACATACTTTTTGGTATGCGGTGGTGTTCGTTATTCAGGGATACATTTCTTTTATTGTAAAACCTACGGTATTGGTTTGTATTTTATTTGTAACATGGTTCAACGAAGCTTGTCTTATGTTTTTAAACGAAGATCTATCTTGGTTTTTATTTTATTCTTTTTTGGGTCGAATAGGATTATCTGCCTGCATTTGTAGCTTGTATGCAGGCATTGCTTATGTGCAGCGTTTTTATCGGCATTTAGATGCCGAATCAGTGGTGAATTCTAAACTTCAGGCGATTCTTACAGAAGCAAAAAATTACCGTGTATTAAGCCATGCACAAAAATTAGAACTAAGTGACTATCAAGCGGAACAAAAACGAGTGCTGAGTTCACTTACCGCGGTAAAAGAAGCCGTGTTTAACTTGCTTAAGGTGTTAGATAAAGCGCTTCCGGCACATGTGATGGCACTTTATTTACTTGAACATGAATCACATTTATTGTGGCTTAAAGAGATTCGTGGTCAATCAGAAGGAGTGCGTGCAGGTCCTATCGATGTGCGCGAAGGTGTATTTGGACATGTGTTTAATAGACGTGAGCCTTTGGTTTTAACTGCGCTTAAAAATCACCGCGGCTTGATTTATTACGAAACCCAATCGCCCGAATTGGCACATGTGTCCGAATTAGTGTTAATGCCCATTTTTCAAGATGCACACATGATTGGCGTACTTGTGATTGATCGTTTGGAGCCTTTGGCTTTTTCTGCTCAAGATATAGAGCTACTTGCCTGCATGGCGGAAGAATTGGCACGTACACTAGAAGTAGAACGCTTGTTTGCTTTAATGGACCGGGAAAAAAGAAGCCGCGATCAGTTTTTTCATGCAAGCCAAGCATTTAGTACTGCGCGTGCAGCAGACGAAGTAGCAGAAGCTTCTTTTTTTGCAGCCGCAGCGCTTTGTCAGTCTGCTTTTGTGGCGCTTACCACTTATCAAGAAGAGACTAAAACGCATTTGGTTCGTGCCGTGTTTGGGATTAAAAAATTAAAAGCGCTCGAAGGCCAACATATTTCCGATCCCAGCGCACTTGTGTTTACGGCGCTTAAAACGCGCAGTATTTTGCCTTTGCCCGGAGTTTCTATTTGTGAATACAGTTTGTTTGGTAAAAAACTACTAACGCCCGCTTTGCCTGCAGCTCGCGTGTATCCATTATTTATGCAAGATTTACCGATTGGCACTTGGGTGCTTGGATTAAAAGAGGCAGAACTAAGCAAAGAAGTAGAAGCCATGCTTTTAAGTTTATCGCAACAAGTGGCGACTTCGTGTGCCAATGCGCAATTAAACGAAGCCATGGAAAAAATGGCGACGACCGATAGTTTGACAGGGCTCTATAATCGTCGTTATTTTTATCAGCTTGCCACGCAGCGTTTGGCGCATGCATTACGTTTTTCTAGAAAAGTATCTGTATTAATATGTGACATCGATCATTTTAAATCGGTTAATGACACGCATGGGCACCCCATAGGAGATGTGGTTTTGCGTGCGGTGGCGCGGATGTTACTTGCAGAAGCAAGAGATTCTGATTTGGTTGGTCGTTTGGGTGGAGAAGAATTTTCTGTTTTATTAGAAGATACGGATGCACCTGCGGCCAAACAAATGGCAGAACGCATGAGAGAACGTGTAATGCGCGAAGTCATATTAACAGAAAGCGGAAAACTGCAAGTGACTTTGTCTTTGGGTATTGCGACTTTTCCAATGGATGGTAAAACGATAGAGGAGCTTGTATTGCACGCAGACGAAGCACTTTATCTGGCAAAAAATGGTGGGCGTAATCGCAGTATATCGTATTGTTAGGTAAATACCGATTTGTGAGGCTGATTGAAGGAACACATGAAAAAAAATTTTGTTTTAGACACCAATGTTTTGCTCCATGACCCAAAATCTATTTATGCATTTAAAGACAATCATGTCATTATTCCCATTTATGTATTAGAAGAAGTCGATAACTTTAAAAAAGATTTTTCAGAACTTGGCCGGAATGCACGTGAAATCGCCAGAGAATTAGATGCCTTAAGACAACACGGAAAATTAGCAGAAGGTGTGCCGTTGCCTGAATCTGGCAAGATATTTGTGGGCTACACTAGCCGCGTGATTCCGCCTGAGTTTTTTGCCGAAGGTCACAAAGCAGACAATCGCATTATTGCCACGGCATTAGATGTGCAACACAGATACAAAGACATGCAAACCGTATTTGTGTCTAAAGATATTAATTTACGCATTCGGGCAGATGCTTTGGGACTTAAAGTAGAAGATTACGAAGCAGATAAAACAGAAGTATCCGAATTTGCCACAGGTGTTTTTGAACTTGAACTAAGCGGCGAAGAAATAGATGCATTTTACCAAGATGGATTTTTATCTTTGCAGCGCCCTGAATGGAACCCAAACGTTTATATTCTTTTACGTAATAAAAATAATTCAAGCCATACCGCGCTTGGTAAATTTAATGCAGATACCAAACGTATAGAGCCTATTTTAAGGCTTAAAGATGGCATGTGGGGTGTGCGTGCACGCAATAAAGAACAAAGTTTTGCCATTGATTTGTTAATGAACGATGACATTAAATTGGTTACGTTGATAGGCAAAGCTGGCACCGGAAAAACATTATTGGCCATTGCAGCAGGGCTACAAAAAGTCACAGAAGACAACGTATACCACAAATTGCTTGTGTCCAGGCCTGTCATGCCACTGGGTAAAGACTTGGGTTTTTTGCCTGGCGATGTTGAAGAAAAACTACATCCGTGGATGCAGCCTATTTATGATAATATCGAATTTTTAATGGGGATTACACAAAAAGATAAAAAGTTAGGGCGTGGGCATCACGAGCTATTAGAAATGGGTGTGGTAGAAATAGAACCGCTTACCTATATTCGTGGACGTTCGCTGCCGCATCAGTTTATGATAGTAGACGAAGCCCAAAATCTAACACCACACGAAGTTAAAACCATTTTAACGCGTGCGGGCGAAAACACCAAAATCGTGCTTACGGGCGATCCTTACCAAATCGATAATCCCTACGTAGATTCTACCAATAATGGTCTTGTTTATGTCATGAATCGTTTTCAAAAAGAACATATTTCAGGACATGTTACACTGACAAAAGGCGAACGTTCTGAACTGGCAGAATTAGCCGCCAATATTTTGTAAAAGACTGCTATTTTTTATTTTTTAAATGAATACGGCGGTGTGCTGTTAAATAAAGATGTGCAAATAAAGTCGCAATTTCGTTGTCCTGAATAGCCCGCGAACACATATCTGCGCGGGCACGCTCTTCTTGGGAATTGTCTTTAAATTGCGGTGCTTGTGGGTCTTTATCTGTTTTTATGTTTAAATCATCAGGGCGAATGTTGCCGTGGATAAACCGAAAACTTTGCACATAATCGTGTCCCAAATGTGCGCAAAGTTTTTGTTTTAAATCCATCGCCAGTAATTGTAATTGTTGCCGCCAAGAAGCCGAATCAACAGCCACTGTGAGTTCTTTTTGATAAAGCTTAATGGGGTGCACATGCGCGGCCACGTGTTCTCCCACAATCAGTTTAAAAGCATTAAAGATTTTATTTTCAAATACACGATGATTGATTTTTCGCCTTGTAAGAAAATCTTCTAAAACCTGAACAACAGGTTCTGGATAAGTCATGAACGAACGTTTCATATGATTGAACCCACTTTAATAGTTCAACCTTTTTTGGGCAAGTCTTATAAAGAGGTCCATTTTAGAATGTCCGCTTAAGTCACCACAGTGCGTTTCAGGGCCTACGCATGAAAAAAATCCTGTAAGGTATTTTTGAGAAACTTAAAAGACATCGCCGCCTTACGCTGCATACTCTTTAGTGAAACATGTTCCTTCTTCTGTTTGTTTAAAATGTTAAGCGCCCATTTACGCATAATATCAACGTTTTCTGAAGCATTATCATTACGAATACAACACTTGTCTTCGTTAAACACCACATCCAATCGCCAGTGAAGTTTATTCTCAACACTCCAATGAGCTCTGGCTGCCTTACATAAAAGTTCGGCATTGGCTGGTAAAGAGGAGAGGTAATAACGAGTATCGGTTGTGGTTTTATCTTTAATAGTTCGCGTCGAAATGACCTGGGCAATTGATTTTAATCCAGGCCATTGATGGTGCTCTTGCATCCAATCAATGTCATCGATTACTCGGCATATCCGTTCTTCCAATCGTCCATGACCTTTATCGGCTTCTTGCCATTGGCACCCCTTAAAATCAGATTTGAAGTATTCTTTAGCATCTTCAAGTAAGGTTTTCTGATTGCCTTTTAACCCCATTACGTAATCACCCTCTAGATCGATGATTTGCTGGGCAATTTCTCGCTGGCAACCCATCGCATCAATAGTAATTATTTTATTACTAATATCCAACAATTCAAGCAAGCGGGGTATCGCTGTAATTTCATTACTTTTATCGTCTACTTTGACTTGACCCAAAACTAATTGATTAGCTTCACACCAAGCCGAAACAATATGTAATGGATGTGTTCGCCCACTATTGCGTATCGTTTTGCCGTCAATCGCAATTACGCCAGGTAATCTTTCGACCAAAGCCTGCGTGAATTCCATGAATTTTTCAAGAAAATGCTCAGGGTTTAATTCATTAAAAAATCGCTGCAACGTGTCATGGCTGGGTGGCCCATTACTTAAGTCTATCACCTCCTTAAGTGCTTCTTCATGCGCTTCTGCAAAATCACCTAAACCACTGAAACTATCGATACCCGCTACTGAACCCAAAAGCCCGATGCCTAGCAAACTTAAAAACGCATGTTTCTGATTACGCTTTGACCGCGGATCTTCTATGCCTGAAAATACTTTCTCTAGCCCTGCTTCTATTTTTCTTGCGCCCATTTTCTCCTCCAGGCGCTTATTTATCATCCCATTTTATTTTTTTCATGC
>Ga0154020_10000751_pt1 | contig 40142 bp, 35 predicted proteins | sample Klosneuvirus_201_FD_109709 | JGI IMG/M metagenome (GOLD analysis project Ga0154020, IMG submission 109709) | Active sludge microbial communities from wastewater, Klosterneuburg, Austria - Klosneuvirus_20160825_MG | ecosystem: Engineered > WWTP > Aerobic digester > Activated sludge | place... | reverse complement strand
GTCGGCGACAACCCGCGGAGCGACCTGTGGCGGATGCTGTCACCAAGCATGATGAACTTCGCGGGCCCGATCCTGACCACGGGAGCGCCAATTATCAAAGGTCCCAAGCTGCTCGCGACTCCGACCGACGTGTTTCTGCTCGGCTGCGATGAGCCTTCGCTGTCCGTGGTCAAGGTGTGGCGGCTCGATAACAGCACTGTGCCTCCGACCTGGCAGAGCTTCTCGTCGGACAGTGGAGCGCCGTCGTATCGAACCGCATTTTCGACCGCCATTGACCCCGCGTCGCAGCGGATCGTCCTGTTTGGCGGCATCGGGGCCGACGGAGCGCTGCTCAGCGAGACCTACGGCTTTGCGCTCGACAGCATGGGCTGGAAAAAGATCGAGTCGGACCAGAGCCCGCCCGCTCGCATCGACGCCAGCCTGACCTTTGCCCAAGGGGTGCTCATGATGTTTGGCGGTCGCGACAGCAACCTCAAGCAAAAGGGCGACAACTGGAAGCTGGTCGCCGACCAGTGGAAGCGCTGGCTGTAGTTTTTTGACGCTGAGGGCTCGATTTGGCACAGTCGGGCGGTGATTGCACGGCTGACTGGCATCCTCGCCGACAAGACCCTCGACAGCGTGCTGCTCGACGTGGGTGGAGTGGGTTATCAGGTCTCGGTGTCCTTAAATACGCTGACGGTGCTGCCGGCGGTGGGTCACAAGGCCGAGCTGTTTACTCATCTGCACGTTCGCGAAGATGCGATGCAGCTGTTTGGCTTCGCGACGCCGCAGGAGCGCAAGGCGTTCGAGCTGTGCATCGCGGTGTCGGGGATTGGGCCACGGCTGGCGATCGGGCTGCTCTCGGGGCTCGATGCGACGGGGCTGTTTGCGGCGATTGCCAACGACGATGTGGCGCGGCTGCGCAAAGTGCCGGGGATTGGGCCGAAGACCGCCGAGCGCCTGGTGCTGGAGCTACGCGACAAGGTGCCGCGCGGCGAAGGCAGCGCCAAGCCAACGACGCGGACCTCTGCCAGCGCGAGCAGTGGGCGGGGCGGGCTGTTTGGCGATGTCCAGGGCGCGCTCATCAACCTGGGCTACAAGCCACTCGATGCCGAGCGAGCCACCGAGCAGGCCATCAAACAGCAGCCGGAGGCTTCGATTGAGGTCGTGGTACGCACGGCGCTGCGCCTGCTCCAGCGTGACTAGGCGACTTGTGGCGACACTGCTGCTGCTGGTTGGTTCGGCGGCGTGCGCCCATCCGGTCGCGACGCAGCTACACGGCAGTCGGCAGCTCCTCGTGGTCCTGGGCGACGGCTGGGATGGCTCGCGCGGTCAGCTCTATCGCTTGGCGAGACCCACCACCCAAGCGCGCTGGGCAGTCGTCGGTCCGCCACTTTCGGTCTGGCTGGGACGCCGGGGTCTCGGCTGGCGCAGTGACCCCGGCGCGCCCCCGCCACCGAGCCGCGGACCCCACAAACGGGAAGGCGATGGTCGATCTCCCGCCGGACTGCTCTCACTTGACGAGCTGTGGGGTTATGACGGAGCCGCCCCCGCCGGGGTGAAGCTCGCCTATTCCCAGGCGGACGCGAGCGCCCGCTGTGTCGATGATGTCGAGTCGCCGCTGTACAACCAGCTGGTCCGGCAGACCACGACGCCGCCGCCTTGGCGCTCGGCAGAACTGCTGCGGATGCCAACCGACCACTACAAATACTTGGTGGTGCTGGGCTACAACCGCCAGCCGGTCCAGCGCGGCGCCGGGAGCTGCATCTTTCTGCACGTCGCGCCCCCGCCGCAGGGTCCGACCGCCGGCTGTACCGCGCTCGCCGAGTCCGAGCTGCTGGCGCTGCTGCGCTGGCTCGATCCGAGCGACCAGCCGCTGCTGCTGCAAGTGCCACGTGAGCTGCTCGCGGCGACCGTCAGGGCCTGGCAGCTCCCCGCCGAGCTTCCGCGCGCCCTGTCGGTGGGCAAGTAATCGCTCCGCGAGCCCACACAAGCGCTTCACCCGCGCGGTTTAAGCGTTCAGCACGACGCCGCACAGCGAGTGGCGGCCAATGCGGTCGAGCGCCAGGCTGAGCATCTCGAGATCGGTCTGACGGGCCCGTACCACCAGCAGCCCGGTGCCACCGTGGCGCAGCAGCAGTCGGGCATCGGCGGCCAGGCTAAGCGGCGGCGTGTCGATGATCACGTAGTCAAACGCCGACAGCAGGTCTTGCAGCAGCGCCGCAAACGCGGGTGAGTTTTCGACCGCCGCCCGGTTGGTCTTGTCGCCAATGCCGCAGGCCGGAATCAGACACAGATCGGGGGTGACCTGCCAGATCTCGGGCTTGCGCAGCCGCAGATCCGAGGCCGCCGGCTCGCTCGACGGCAGCAGCAGCGCATGAAGGCGTGGCCCGAGCAGGTGACCATCAATGATCGCCACCTTGGCGCCGCCCCCTTCGGACATCGCCAGCGCCAGGTTGGCCGCGACCACCGACTTGCCCTCCCCCGGCTGGCTGCTCACCACCATCAGCAGGCGGGGATTGCCACGCTCCTGCAAGCGACAGCGGAGCAGCCGATACTGCTCGGCCCGCGCCCCATCGGGCTGGCTCAGGATGACCAGCTCCGGCGAAGGCGTCGACGACGGGGCGGGATGAACCAGATAGCCCAGCTCGGTGAGCCGACTTCCGCCCAGCTTGCTCGCTGGCTCGATCGGCCCTGGCAGCGCCGGGGGTTTGATGCGGTCGCCCGAGTCCCCGCCCCCGGACAAGACCTCGGGAAGGACGTTGCGGCGGCTTAGTCGGTCGCTGCTCGGCACCCGCGCCAGCACCGGCAGTCCGGTCGCGTACCACAGGTCAATCGCCGAAAAGATCCGCTTGTCGCTGAGCGCTCGCCCGACGCCCGCCAAGAGTCCCGCCAAGAACCCGAGCATCCCGAGCAGCGCCAGCATCATCTTTTTCGACAGACCGCGCGGCTTGGTCGGCAGGTTCGCCGGGTCGATGATCCGCGCCGGGGCGTTGCCGGGCATCTTGATGAGCTGCTCGCTCACCACTGACTCATTCTCGCGCTCGCGCAGCTTGTCGTAGGCCTGGCGGGCGCTCTCGAGGTCGCGGAACAGCCGGGCATACTGGGTCTCGGCATTGAGCGTTTCGTCATCGGCGGACAGCTTGGCATCGCCCCCGCTCAGCTTGCGCCGCACCGCCAAAATCTGCCGATCGATCGCCGCCATCTGGACCCGCGCCTGCCCGAGCAGCATCAGGTCTTCGGCCATCTTGGGATCTTTGCGGGTCCGGGTGTCGCGAATGTCACGCTGAATCCGCTCGATCTCGGCGCTGGCGCGACGGTACTCCGGGTACTCGACGGTGTAGCCCTGCGCTTTCATCTCCTGAAGCTGCTGCTGGAGCCGCTCGACTTCGAGCATCTTCTGCTGCGTGGGATCGTACTTGTGGGCGTTCTCGATCTGGGCAATCTGCGCCTCGAACTGGGCGCGCTTTTCGAGCAGGGGGCGCAGCTCCGGCGAGCTGTAGGACTCGGCCATCTTGGTCGGCGCCAAAAGGGGCCGGCCCTTGGTCGACACGAGCAGCTTGTCGGCGGCCTGGAGCCCCAGCTTGCTGCGCTCCGTCGCCGAGATCGACACCAGCAGCTTGGGATGCTGCCGCACGAACTGCACCACCTGATTTTCCGCGTCGATCATCCGCACCCGCGAGCGCTCGGTCTCTTCGGCGAGAAACTCGCGCGCCCGCTTGGCCGTCTCGAGGCGCTGGGCAATGACACTGCGCACGCCATCCTCGGACAGCGTCTTTAAGACCTGCTGGGCCAGCTGCGGATCGCGGGCGTTGTAGGTCATCTGGAACAGCCGCCGCGTCACCGCCTCGATGAGCAGCGTCTTCTTGATGTTGTCGACCAGCTCCTCTTGGCCCTTGTCGGTCTGTAGCTCCGGCAGGTGAGCGAGCTGCGGCTGCTGGAACATCTCGGCGAGGCTCGACTTGAGCCGCGCATCGACGAGGATTCGCGCCCGAAAGGCATTGGCCAAGGTCTCGGGCAGATCCGCCGAGTCACCGCCGTCGTCGCGCTGCCCCGGCACATTGCGCGAGTCCAGCTCTTCCCCGACGCGCACCTGCGCCATGCTCTGGAACGTCGGACGGTAGCGCTGGCCGTAGTAAACTCCCGCGCCCACGCCCAGGCCGCTCACCACCAGCATCAGCGGCCACTGACGAAGGAAGCGGAACACCAGATTCCACGCCTCGCTCCGCAGTCGCAGCGAGGAGTTCACGTTCTTTGCGCTATTCATCGACGGGCGCCACGTTACTACGGAGTGTAGGGACAACCAAGTACCGGCTCACGGTCTTTCCTGGGGGTCCGCAGTCGCAGCCGTCCGCGACGACATCAGCCCCAAGAAGCCCGCACCGAGCAGCGCCGCACCAAGCGAGCCGGCAAGAATCCCCAGCTTGGCCGAGGACAAGAGCGAGGGCTCTCGAAAGGCCAGGGCCGCAATAAAGATCGACATCGTGAAGCCGATCCCCGCCAGCATCGCCGAGCCGAACAGCACCCGGTAGCTGGTCTGCGCCGGCAGCTCGCCGAGTCGCAGCCGGATCGCCAGCACCACCGCACCAAAGATCCCGAGCGGCTTGCCAAGAAGCAGACCGAAGCCGACGCCCAGCATCGTCGGTAGAGACAGGACCTGGCCCGCTCCGGCCCGAAGCGACGGAAACTCGACCCCGGCATTGACGAGCGCAAACAGTGGCAGCACCCCAAACGCCACCAGTGGATGCAAGCGCTGCTCGAGGCGATGGAGAGGAGAGCTTTGCAGGTCGGTGTCCCCCAAGAGCCCGCGCATCGGAATGGTCAGCGCCAAAATGATGCCGGACAGCGTCGCGTGGACCCCGGCGGCATGCATCGCCAGCCACAGCAGCATCCCCGTCAGCAAGTAAATCAGCAAGCTGCGCACGCCGAGCAGGTTCAGTCCACTCAAGATCAGCGTCAGGCCGACCACCGGCAGCAGCGCCAGCAGCGGCGGATGGCTCGAATAGAAGACCGCAATCACAGCCACTGCGCCGAGGTCGTCGGCAATCGCCAGCGCCGTCACAAAGACCTTGGCCCCGAGCGGAATCCGTCGACCCAGCAGCGCCATCACCCCGACCGTAAACGCGATGTCCGTCGCCGTCGGAATCCCGAAGCCGCGCGCCTGCGGGGTGCCGTAGGTAAAGCCAAGGAAGACGAGCGCCGGAACCACCATGCCACCGAGCGCAGCCAGCGCCGGCAGGGCCGCTCTGCGGGGCGAGGCCAGCTCTCCTTGCAGAAGCTCGCGCTTGATCTCCATCCCCACCACCAGAAAGAAGACCGCCATCAGTCCGTCGCTGATCCAGTCACGCAGCGGCAGGGTCAGGGACAGCGGCGAGATCCCCAGCATGAGCGGCTGCGCCCAAAACTCGGTCACGCGACGGCTGAGCGAGCTATTGGCCAGCCCGAGCGCCAGCACCGTACTTGTGATGAGCACAATGCCCGACGCAGCCTCGGCGCGGAGAAAGCGGAGCAGCGCACTGCGGAGAAGCTGGCGAAGGCGAAGGCGCGTGGGCTCTGGACGATTCGAGGGGGCGGCCCCGGCGGGCGGAAGACTCATGTCCCTAACGTAATGGAGTTTGCGGCGAGTGGCTTACTTCTTGGCGAGCCGACGGAAGACTTTGGACAGCGCCGAGAGGGTCTTGCCGTTGTGGTCCACTTCGGCCCGGTCGGCGACGGCAAACACGATCTTGTCGCGCTGAAGAGCGAGCCAGGTCGGACTCTCGGCAGCCCACAGCGAGGCACTGCGCACGCCGCCCGCCGCCGCGTCACGATTTGGGTACTCACAGAGCAGCACCGCCATCTGGTCGACGGTGCCTTGCTGACAGCGCTTGGCCTGCATCGACGAGGCGTCGGCGTCCGTGAACTCCGAGACGCTGCGTCCGGCGTCTTTGAAGGCCTGGATCTCCGCTGGGATGCCTTTTTTGCCGCAGCCTTGGAGCAGCGGGAGCAGCACCAGCAGTCCTACCGTAAGGGGCGAGTGAGTCTTCATCTGGAGCGGTCATTTTATGACAGCGCGAGGGCTGCTGGCTACGCCCGAGTTTGGCTAGGTCAGCCACTGCGGCAGTCGATTGCGCAGCACAGCGTCGAGACCAAGCACCCGCCCCGACGGCACAAGCGACAGCGTCAGCAGCGACAACGTCAGCAGCACCGTCGCACTGTCAAACAGCCGCGGCCCGACCAAGAGCCCAACCAGCAGATAGCCCAGCAGCGCCAGCGCCGCCGCCGTTCGCGACAACAGCCCGACAGCCAGAAACAACCCGAGGACGAGCTGCCCGGTACAGGTCGCCACGCTGTACAGCTGGGAATGGGCCAGGACGTGCTCGGCCAGCGGCGCCAGCAGATGCAGTCCGTGTTCGCCACTGCGTACCGTCTCGAGGTGACGAACGATCAGCGGCTGCACCAGCCAGCCTGCCGCAATCTGCTGCATCGCCTGCGCGAGCATGAACTGTCCGACGCCGACTCGAAGCGGCAGCAGGACGGCGAGTGCGACCTTGGCTTCCCACATGCGCAGCGGACGTTAGCACAAAAATTTGGCAGACCCGGCTTGGTCCCGTAGGTTTTTGTCCTACATCGAGAAACCTCATGGCCAATCTACAGCGCATCCCTCGCTCGTCTCGCTCCACTGGTTCGCTTCCGGGTCCGATTTCGGGGCGGCCCGCTTCCCCGGCGCTGCTGCTGTCGGTGGTTGCCTCTCGTCGACCTGCGACGGCACAGGCGGCCCTTGAGACGCTGCTGTCACGGGCGCGGACGCTCTGCGATGAAGGAGTCGAGCCCAAGCTGCCTGCGGAGCGCTGTCTGCTGGCGCTCGCACCGGTGCTCAAGTTCGTCGCCGGGGAGAAGAGCCTACATGCCGAGGTCGCGCTGTCGCGAGAGATGTGCGGCGCGGTGCTGCGGATCGCCGAGGAGCTTCAAGGAGAGACGCCGCTCGCCCCCCAGCTGCGCGGACCGCTCACCATCGCGGCCCCACAGTCGGCGCGGCACGGTGAGACGCTGCGGACGGGGGCGCTGCTCCTCGAAGCCTATCGCGATGCGGTGCGGCGTGTGCTGCGGGGCAGTGCGCAGGCCGGTCTGCGAGCCGAGTTTGGCCTGGGCAACTCGCTGACGCTGACCGATAGTAAGCAGATCGCCGACGGGATTGCCCGATTCCTGCACGCGGCCCAGCGCTTTCCGGACTCGATTCGCACCGCCGGTCTCCAGCCAGCGCAGCTGCTCGGTCTGGCGGCACAAGAGCGAGTGCTGCGGGCGATGGAAGCCCAGGCGGCGCATCAGTCGACCTCCACCGAGTCGCTGTACCGTCGGCGAGTCCTGCACCTGGCGCTGGAGTATTTCCTCGAGCGCTTCCAGGCCGCGCTTCATCTGCACCTGCGCCCCCAGCCGATTCGAATGACCGAGGGACTTGCGCTGCTGCCCAGCCAGCCGCTGCCGACACGACCGCGCTCAGGACTGTCGAGCTGCCAGGTCACCGATAGCGGTCGACTGATTTTCTCGTAACCGTTGCCCGGTTTAGGTGGTCAACAGCGGCCACGAGATGCGGAAGCGGGTGCCTTGGCCGGGCCGACTCTCGACGTAAATCTGACCACCCATTTCCTCGACAATCTGCTTCGAGATCGCGAGCCCCAGGCCGGTGCCCTTCTTCTTGGTGGTGAAGAACGGGTCGAAGATGTGCGCGAGGTTGGTGGGCTCGATGCCGACGCCGTTGTCCGCGACCTCGACAATCGCTCGGCCATCGCGCTCGTCGAGGGTCAGCTTGACCTCGTTGCGCTCGATGGGGCGATCCGGCAGCGCCTGTAGCGCATTGAGCACCAAGTTGAGCAGCACCTGCCCCACTCGCGTCGCTGAGCCATAAATACGGGGCTTGGCCGACTGCGCAATCAGCAGCCGTGCCCGATGCGTCGCCTCGGAGCGAGTCAGCCGCAGCACCGAGTGCAGGACGTGCGACAGGTCGACCGGCTCGCTATCTCCCGGCTCACTGCGCGACGACAGCAGGATCGAATCGGCGATGTCGATCAGTCGCTGGGCGCCTTCCTCGGCATCGACCAGGGCCGCCTCGACCTCTTGCAGCGCACCACCGGCAGGCTTGAGAGCGGGCGACTTGAGCGCCTCGACAAGGGCTTTGCGCGCAAACTGCACGTTCGCCGAGACAATCGACAGCGGCGTGCGCAGCTCGTGACCAATGCTGGCGGTCAGCACTCCCAGGGCATACAGGCGCTCACTTTGGGAAATCCGCACTTGCAGCTCTTGCACGCTCACCTTCAGGCGATAGCGCTCGACGGCATCCCGCAGCGTCGCCAGCAGCTCCTCGGAGTTCCACGGCTTGTTGAGGTAGCGGCTGACATGACCGCGGTTGATCGCCGCAATCGCCGCCTGGAGGTCCGAATACGCCGTCACCAGCATGCGCACGATGTCGGGGTGGCTGGCCTGGACGCGCTCGCACAGGTCGATGCCGCTCATTCCCGGCATGCGCTGGTCGGCCATCAGCACCGCAATGTCGGAGTTCTGCCCAATCAGCTGGAGTGCCTCGTCGCCGCTCCGCGCCACCATGACTTCATAGGTCGGCTCGGCAATGGCCCGGAAGGCGAGCAGGTTGGCGCGATCGTCGTCGACATACAGGACAACGGCGCGACGCTCACCACTGTGAGCGGATTTGGAGGTCTTCATGCCGCCGCTCCTTGATTGCTCTTGGTGCTACTCGCAGCCATCGGGCCAGCCACCGGTAGTTCGACGATGAAGGCCGCGCCACGTCCCGGCACACTACCGACGCGGAGCGAGCCGCCGTGCGCTTCGATGATCTGACGCGACAGATACAATCCCAGACCGGTCCCCTCGCCCGGCGCGCGGGTGGTGAAGAACGGATCGAAGATGCGCTCGCGGTTTTCGAGAGGAACGCCCGCACCCTCGTCGTGAACCACCAGGGACAGGCTCTCGCGATCGGTCTCTGAGAGGGTCAGCGAAATCCGTCCACCCTCGGGACTGGCGCGCACCGCATTGTCGAGCAGGTTCAAGAACACCTGATTGAGCTGACGAGGCCGCGCGACGATCAGCCGGTCGGTCCGGAACTCGCGCACAATCTGGATCGAGGAAGCGCGCAGTCGATCGGCGAGCAGCCGCAGCGTCGTATCGACCCCTTTTTGTACATCGAACAGCGACAGCCCTTCGCCATCGGCGGGCCGGGCGTGCTCGGTGAGCGCAGTGGTGATCTCGGAGATCCGACCGACGCACTCCTCGAGCATGTCGAGGATTTCGGCTTGCAGCGCTGGGCTCATCTGGTCGCGCTTGCGCAGGGCGGCGGCCCCAGTGTTGATGGCGTTGAGCGGATTTTTGATCTCGTGCGCGACTCCAGCGGCCAGCGTTCCGACCGCCGCCAGTCGGGCCGCATTGGCCACCTGTGCCGTCAGTCGCCGCAGCTTGAGCTGCACGGCCACCCGCATCAGCAGCTCGCGCGGGCTAAACGGCTTGACCAGATAGTCGTCGGCGCCGTGGGTAAAGCCTTCCAGCGTCTCGTCGATGCCGCTGCGCGCGGTCAGCAGAATCACCGGCAGGGTTCGCGTTCGCAGGTCGCGCTTGACCTGCTGGCACAGCTCAATGCCGGACATGTGCGGCATCATGACGTCGGCCAGCACCAGATCGGGCAGCCGCTCGTGGATGCTGCCGAGCGCAGCTTTGCCGTCGCTGGCTGCGGTGACGTTGTAGTAGGGAGCGAGCAGCTCCTGCAAAAACTTGCGCAGATCGACGTTGTCTTCGGCGACCAGGATGTGGGCACGACTGTGGCCGCCGCCCGAGACCAGCACCGGAATGTTCTGACTCGACGAGCCCTTGCCGATCGGCTCGAGCCGTGGGTCGAGCGCTCCGTCGAGATGAACCAGGGCTTGCTGCGGACTCGCGGTGCGTGACAGCTCACTCGGTGGATGCGACGGTGGCTCCATCAGCTCGTCATGCAGATGCTCACCGCCGAGCTTGAGTCGCACCGTGAAGGTCGCCCCCTCGCCCGGCTTGCTGTGCACCGTCACGGACCCGCCGTGCAGCTCCACCAGTTCCTTGACCAGCGCGAGGCCGATGCCGGCGCCCCCTTGCTTGCGGCCCGCCGACTCGACGCGACGGAAGCGCTCAAAAATATACGGCTGTTCGTTGAGCGGAATCCCGAGCCCACTGTCCTTGATCTCAATCTCGACGGCGTCGTCCAGATAGCGGGCCGTGACGTGGATGCTGCCGCCCCGCTCGGTGAACTTGAGCGCGTTGCCGAGCAGGTTGGTCAGCACCACCTCGAGCTTTTCGCTATCGCCCATCAGCGAGCCGCTGAGCAGACCTTCGGGCAGCGTCAGCTCGAGCTTGATGCCCATGCTCTCGGCGGCGGGCTGAAACGCTCCGACCACACTGCGGACCAGCTGTGGCAAATCGAGGTTGGCGACGCGCAGCCGCAGCTGTCCCGCCTCCAGCCGTGCCAGATCGAGCAGTCCGTCGATCAGCCGGTGCAGCCGCAGACCGTTGCGCAGCACCACTTGCAGGGCGTTGCGGTGCATGTCGGGCAGTCCGGTACGCGACAGCATCTCCTCAATCGGCGCGGTAATCAGCGCCAGCGGCGTGCGCAGCTCGTGCGAGATGTTGGTGAAAAACTGGTTCTTGAGCCGATCCAGCTCCTGAATCCGCTCGATCGAGGTCTGTAGCTCGGCGCTGGTGCGTGACAGCGCGGTCTTGGCTTCCCACTCGCGGTGCGCCAGGTTGTAGCGCATCACGTTGGCAGCGACGGCAATGATGCTGGTCAGGACCAAGAAATAGAGGTTGTTAAAGAACGCACCATAGAGCTGCGGACCACCCCACAGCGCCGGAACCAGCCACATCAGGAGCACCAGCGAGCAGACCACCAGCGCTTGTCGACCGCTCCATACGTAGACCAGACCCGAGCCCAAGATGCAGAGGTTGAGACCCGCGTAATACGGCGAGCTGGGCGCGGCCCCGAGACGGACGATCATCACCTCGATGGCGCCGGTACAGGCGAGGATCACGATCGTGATGAGCAGGTAGCTGTGGCGACGCAGGCTACTCAGCCGCGAGATGCCGAGGATGCCGAGCGACACCGCCGCCGCCAGCATGCGCAGGATCAGAAACTCACCGACAAACTGCCGGTTCGTAAACAGGTCCAGCGACAGCCCCGCAGGCATCAGCACCGCGCACAAGATGCAGGTCAGCCGCACCGCTGCGTAGTTGTGCTCTTGGAGGTAGGACTTAAAGTCGGCGGTCATTTCTGGACGACAAGGAAGAGGTTCACGCCGAGTGGCTCAGCCTCGACACGAACCTCCGCTGGCAGGGGCCGAAGCAGCTTTGCCTTATCGAGCAGCTGCGGACGGGAGCGGTGGATCAAAAACCACTCCGCAAAGTACTCCATGAAGTAGCGGGTTGGATTCGACTGATCGACGTTGCCAACCAAGATCTGCCCGCCCTCTTCGGCCCCTTCGTAGAGAGCGGACAGCAGCGCCACAAAGCTGCGATCGGACAGGTAGTCGAACAGCCCGGCGCTGTATATGAGCTGCCGCGCGCCCATCGTGTAGCCCAGCCGCCCGCCACAGAGCAGGCGCCGCACCGACTCGCGGACGAAGTGCAGCTGGGCGCCAGTCGACTCGGCCAGCGGTACCAGGCGACGCTCACAATAGGCAATCGCGCGGACATCCTGGTCGATCAGCATCACGTCGAGCAGCGGCCCGAGGTGCGGCTCGTTGGTGAGCAGATCTTCGATCTCACGCGCCGGACCACTGCCCACCGAGGCGATGCGGATGCGGTTCTTGCCGCCCGCCGAGTGCGCCCGCACCGCCGCCCGAATCTTGTCTTGCAGAAACGAGATCCGATTGACGTTGGCGCGCGCCGCGATCTCGCTGGTGGTGCACATATTGAGCACCCGGCCAAACAAGCTACAGCCCTCGGCGTGACTCGGGCGGTAGAGCATGTTCATCATCTCGTAGTCGCCCGCGTAGCCGAGCGGCTTCTTGTGGGCCCGCCGCACAAACGGAGACTGCAAAAACAGCTCGCGCAGGTGGTGCTGGGCGTAGGCGCGGTGCGCGGCGTGCTCATCGTCGCTCAGGCTCCCAAGCATCGGACCCATCTGGTGGCTGGCAGTCTGCACCCGCGCGATGATCCGCGGCGCCACTTCGCCCAGGTACTGCGCCACGATCTGGTCGCGCGAAAACAGGTCCTCGCTCTCGAGCGCGGCTTCCTCTTGGTCGAGGAAAGTCCGCATCCGCTCCAGGTAGTTGCGCAGATCGGACACCCACTCTTTGAACTGCGGCAGGATGCGGGTGGCATCGGCGACGCGCTCGGCCTGATCACAGCGCGAGGCAAAGCGGTAACGGGTCTGGCGCTCGTAGAGCAGCGGCAGATCGACCACGCCCTTTTTGATCTGCACGCCGATGACCAGATCCTCGCCGTCGATCAGGACGTGACGGACGACCGCGTCGCTGTGGCAGATGACCTCGCCGGTTTGCAGCGAGACGTGGACGGAGAGCAGCCAGTCATCGACCTCCATCGTGCCAAGCGTCACCGCCCCCGGCAGCCGCACACACAGGCCGCCCATCGATAGGTTCTCGACGAGTCCGCTGACGACTTGGAAGCTCGGATGCCAGGCTGTGCAAGCAATCGGCCCTACGCCAAACTCGCAAGCCCGGTGACGGAGTGCGCGTAGCTTCTGGCTCGTGCGGACAGCCCTCTCCTCTTGCGCCACGGCGAGCACGGTCATTTCTAAAGCCCCAAAAGCTGCGTGAGCTGGTTGATATCGAGTGGCTTGCGGAGGCACGCAGTCGCCCCCGCCTTCTTAAAAGAAGCCTCGAGCAGATCGTCGAGGCGTCCGGTCAAGGCAATCACGGCGATATCGGCGGTGGCAGGATTTTGGCGAATCTGACGACAGACCTCGACGCCATCCATGCCCGGCATCATTGCGTCGAGGAGCACCGCATCGGGGCGATCGGTGCCGATCTTGAGCAACCCCTCGACAGGACCTTCCGCCATCTCGACTTCTAGATCGGGAAAGTTCTGCTTGAGCTGCCGCTTGGTCGAGCGCAGAAACGTCGCGTCGTCGTCGATGAGCAGCATCCGCTTGGCCGATGGCAGGAGAGACCTGGGCACCGGCATCTGGTGATTGCGGAGGAAGTCGACGAGGACTGTTGGCTCGACCCGGCGATGGCCACCGGGGGTGCGGAAGGCTGGCAGGAGCCCCTTGTCGATCCACGACAAAACGGTCGAGGGGCTGACCCCGATGAGCTCTGCGACTGCGTGCGAAGTAAGGAATGCGTTACTGACCGCCATTACGCAACAAACCGCCCTTTCTGATCCTGCCCGTCTGTTCCAAGTGGTGTCAAGGTGATGTCCGAGGACGACGCAGCAAGTCTCGGGAGAAGCTTTGGCGACAATCGAGACGGCCACCTTAACGTGGGTGGCAAAATGCTCAAATTTCCGAGCGAGGAAATCGAGTAGAACCGATGCTCATGAGCTGGCTGTTCCTGTTCTTCGGCATCGCCCTCGAGCTGTGCGGGACGCTCTGCATGAAGCTGTCCGAAGGTTTTTCCCGCATCCTCCCGTCGGTGGGAATGATCCTATTCTACGTCTCGAGCCTGGGCATGTTGACGCTGGCGCTCAAGCAGATTCCGATGAACGTGGCCTATGCGATCTGGTCGGGGCTTGGCACCTTGATGGTCGTCCTCATCGGGATGGTGTTTTTCCACGAGACGGCCTCGCTGCCGAAGCTGGCATCGATCCTGCTCATCATCTTGGGCGTGATTGGGGTGCGGCTGAGCGGCACCTAACCGCGGAACCACTTTGCCCGGCAGCGGCTACTTGAGACCCCTCTGTTCAGTCAGCAAGCGCAGCGCTTCGGGCGTATCGACATCGAGGGTAGTGCCCTCATCGGGCATCGGCACGGCACAGATGGCCTCGGCATGGCGGGTGAGCAGCTCGCGAGCGCCCAGATCGCCGGACAGCTCGCGCATGGCCGGAAAAAAGCGCGCTGCCCACAGCACCGGGTTGCCTCGTCGGCCACGAAACGTTGGCACCACCACTTCTCGACCATCGGCGGGCTCGAAGGCACCGATCAGCGCCTCCAGGTGCTCGACTTTGACCCGCGGCATATCGCCCAGACAGATCAGCGCCCCGTCGCTGCTGCTATCGAGCTGAGCCAGTCCGACGCGCAGCGAGCTGGAAAGCCCCTGGGCAAAGTCGGGATTGTCGGCAAACACCACCTGACGACCGGCGAGTGCATCACGCACCGACTCAGCCTGATGTCCGGTGACAACGACAATCGGTCGCGCCGCCGTTTGAAGAAGCGCATCGACGATGTGACAGACCAGCGGCTTTCCGTCGAGAACTTGTAGCAGCTTGTTGCTATCCTGCATCCGCTGCGAGCGCCCCGCGGCCAGCACCACCGCCGCCACTTGCGGAGGCAGGACCGGCTGATCGCGCGGGGCCGGACGCCACGGAACTTCGTGCAGCAGTCCACCGAGCCCCAGGTCCATGATGTCGCTCGCGGTGACGGGCAGCCCGGCGCACAGTCTCTCCAGCACAAAGTCAAAGCCGGAACGACGCAGCGAGCGGGCACAGCCTGGCACCCCGAGCACGCGCACCTCACCGATCTGGCCGAGCAAGAGCAGGTTCCCCGGATCGACCGGCATCCCGAGGTGAATCACTGTGCCCCCGGCCTGCTCGATCGCCGACGGAATGACATCACGCCGATCGACGATCGCGGAAGCGCCCAGCACCAAGATCGGCGAGCAGCCGAAGGCCACAAGCTCGCGCAAGGCGACCGTGACGGCGTCCTGCTCATGGGCACAGCGACGCTGCTCGGTGATCACGCTGCCGAGGCGCTCGGCGCGAACCCGCTGGGCAGCGGCGGCCCGATCCAAGATGCTGTCCGGCAGACCAGGAGTCTTCGTCAGAATCAGCCCCAGCTTCTGCGGCACAAACGGCGCCACCCGAATCAGCGATCGACAATCCGCGCCCGGCGGCGTCAGCAGCTGCTGCGCAGTGGTCAGCAGCGACTGGGCGACGGCAAAGGGAATGATCTTTACGGTCGCCACCAACTCACCAGCGCGCACAACCGAAAACGGCGGCAGCGTCGCCAGCGTCAGCTCCGGATCGAGATGATTGAGCGCGCGAACCCCATCGCCGTCGAGGACCAGCAGACCCGCGACCTCCGCATGCAGGTTGCAGCGTCCGGTACCCGCCTCGGCAGCGCGGATTCCACGGCCCACGATCGCCGAAGCCAACGCCGCCGCCGCACGGTCTTCGCTCAAGTCGTCCGGGTCCAGCTGGGCTGCCCACAGCTCGACGACGCCATCGGCCCGCAGCCGCGCGACGTCTGGGCCGGTCAGACGACGACCCTTTTTCAAGACGGCTCCGTCAGACAGCCGCAGCGTATGCGCCACCAACAGACCTTCAGAGACGGGGAGCCTGCCAAACCTCATTCGCGCTCTCGCCGCAGCACCGAGATCAGCTGCCCCAGGATCGACACCGCAATCTCTGCCGGGGAGCGCGCGCCGATGCGCAGCCCGACCGGACCGTGAATGCGGGCCAGCTGCTCCGCCGAACAGGCTTGCTCCGCCAGCCGTCGCAAGCGCGAGGCGTGGGTCTTGCCGCTACCGAGTGCCCCGACGTAAAACGCCTCACTTCGCAGCGCCGCCAGCAGCGCCGGATCGTCGAGCTTGGGGTCATGGGTCAGCGTCACCACCGCGGTTCGCTGATCGATTGGCAGCTGCAAAAGCGCTTGCTCGGGCCACTCCCTGATGAGCGTCACGTCGGGAAAGCGTGCCGTAGAAGCAAACGCCGCCCGCGGGTCAATCACCGTCACATCGAAGCCGCACTGCTGCGCCATCTGACCGAGCGGCTGGGCAGTATGAACCGCTCCGAAAATCAGCACCCTCACCGAGGGCAAACATGGCCACAGGAAGAAGCGTCGCCCGTCGGAGAGTTCCTGCTCGGTGGTCGTATCGCCTTGTAAAGTACTGGTCACCGCGGCCCGCAGCTCGTCGGGACACTGAGGCTGAAGGCCGCTCTCTAAGAGCCACTTGTCTCCGCTCGTCAGCGACGTAAGGACGAGCAGAGGACGCCTTTCACACAGCGCGCTCACCAGTCGGGTAAGCAGCTCGGCATCGACCCGCTCGACGAAGACCTCGACGCGACCACCACAGGCCAGGCCGACTTCCCAGGCCATTTCTTGGGTGACGCCAAACTGGAGCAGCTGCGGCTTGCCGTCGGACATGGTCGCCTGGGCTGCGGTAATCACGGCGCCTTCGATGCAGCCGCCCGAGACCGAGCCCACAAAGTCCCCGGTCTCGCAGATCACGAGCAAGCTGCCCGCCGGTCTTGGCGACGAACCCCAGGTCTTGACGACGGTGGCCAGCGCGACGCGGTGCCCTTTTTGACACCACGACAGACCCGTAGAAAGAAGCGGCGCGGACTCGTGCGGCATGTTTTCCCTTCGCTGCGCGGAGCTTAGGCGCAAGCCCGCCACCGTGTCCATCCACGGCACCAGCCGCTGCGGGAGCGCGGGCTTTCATGCGATAGTGCGGCCATGTCACACGGCAATGCGGAGCTGCGGGCCCGACGGGCCGACTTTCCAGCGCTGGCGCAATGGGTCCATGGCAAGCCGCTCATCTACCTGGACAACGCCTCGACCAGCCAGAAGCCGCAGGTGGTCCTCGATCGACTGCAAGCAGCCTATCGCGAGCGCTGCGGCAATGTTCATCGCGGCGTGCACTGGCTGAGTCAGACCGCGACGACGGAGTTTGAAGCGGTCCGTGAAAAAGTGCAGGTGTTCCTCGGTGCGCCGTCGAGCAGCGAGGTGATCTTCACCCGTGGCACCACCGAGTCGATCAATCTGGTCGCCGGCAGCCTCGGGCCGCTGCGGGTAGGAGCGGACGATGAAGTGCTGGTCACGGCCCTCGAGCACCACAGCAACTTCGTCCCATGGCAGCAGCTCTGTCAGCGGCAGCACGCCAAGCTGGTGGTGTCGCCGCTTCTACCGTCGGGAGGACTCGACCTGGCGGCGCTGCGCCAGCGACTGTCGGCTCGAACGCGGATTGTCGCCTGCACCCATGCCTCGAATGTCACGGGAGCGCTGGTCGATGTGGCGGCGGTCACGACGCTGGCCAAGCAAGTGGGAGCGCTGACGGTGATTGATGGCGCCCAGGCGGTGCCACATCTGCCGGTCGATGTGCAAAAGCTCGGCTGCGATTTCTATTGCTTTTCTGGTCATAAGGTTCTTGGTCCGTGGGGCGTGGGCGCGCTGTGGGGACGCAGTGAGCTTTTGCAGCAGATGCCACCGTGGCAGACCGGCGGAGGGATGGTGCAGTCGGTCACCGCCGAGCGCACCGAGTTCCAGCCGCCGCCCCAGCGCTTTGAAGCAGGGACGCCCGCGGTCGCCGAAGTGATTGCGCTGGGCGTGGCGCTCGACTATTTGCAGTCGCTGGGATGGGCGGCGATTGCCGGACACGAAGCGCGACTCCTTCAGCTCACGCTCGATAGGCTCCAGTCGATTGCCGGGCTGCGGCTGCTGGTTCCCGACGGTCCCAAAGTGCCGGTGGTGTCCTTTCTGGTCGAGGGAGTGCATCCGCATGATGTGGGAACGGCGCTCGATCTACAGGGAATTGCGGTACGGGCCGGTCTGCACTGCGCCGAGCCGCTGATGAGCGCGCTGGGCGTACGAGGGACCGTGCGGGCCTCGCTGTCGTTTTACAACACCGTCGAGGAAATCGAAGCGCTGCGCGAGGCGCTCCTGCCGGTGAGGCAGATGTTCCAATGAACGCCGCGCTCGCCAAGCTGTATCAGGACGTGATCCTGTCGCACCATCGAGACCCGCATCACTTTGGCCCGCTTCCCGAAGCGACGCACCGCTGCCAGCTCAGCAATCCGCTCTGTGGTGATGAGGTCACGATTGCACTGGTTTTGGAGGCAGCCCCAGCGTCGGTAGCCAGCATCTCTCACTGCTCCTTTGAGGGCCATGGCTGCGCAGTCTGTCGGGCCTCCGCTTCGCTTCTGACCGATGCCGTACATGGTCTTTCGGTGCTTGCGGCGCGAGGACTTGCGGACTCCTTGCTGAACTTCCTACGCACGACTCCCAAGTCAGAAGGGGAAGAAGGCACAGAGACTCCGGAAGGATTGGGAGATTTGGTCGCGCTCTCGGGAGTTCGCGAATACCCATCGCGCCGTCGCTGTGCCACCCTCCCTTGGGAAGCCCTGCTGAAGCTATTAGAGACGCCGGAGACTCCCAACCCGGAGCGCTAAGCGGTCCGCGCAATGAACGTGAAGGCAAAGGAGGGTCGAGTGCTCGCAAAGGGCTTCCCGTGTGACAGGTCCGCACGATTTGCGTGGAGGTGGGTTTCTTGCTTGATCTCGTCCAGGGTGGGGCGCACAGTAATTGTAGTGGGTGGTCTTGCTTTCGAGTGAGCGATGGGCAAACCGAGTCCTGCACAGCTAGAACTTGCGCGCCGGTTGCTGAACCGTGAGCTGCGGCGGATGCCTGATCCGGAAGCCGCAGTGGCTCGATTCTGTGAGCAGCTGCTGCTGCATCTGTCCCCGCTCGTTGGGACGGCTGGCGTGCATGCGCTGCTCGAGCGAAGTGTCAAGCTGACCCGAGCCGAGCATTCCTGCCTGGCCCAGTTCATTCCCACGAGCGCACAGACTCCTTCCACAGAGGAAGGACGGATGAGCGAGCAGCTTCGTGAGGTGCTGGTGCAGGAACCGTCGAAGTTAACCAGCGATGCTGCCGTGGCGCTGTTTGCGCAGCTGCTCTCGCTGCTCGCGACGCTGATCGGGGACCGACTTACCGCACAAGTGATTCAGGATGCGTGGCCTGAAGCACCCACAGACGTGAAACCAGCCTGATAGCGGCCAGATCAAAGCCAAATAACCAGCCAGACAGAAGCCAAACAACCGGAACGGGGGAACAGACAGGGGAATCGAAGCGGATCGAAGGACGTAAACAGACACCGGGCCGCGCTGTGCCCAGCCGAGGATGCCATGACCGAGAGAGTGCGCATCAAACGCCTACCTTCCGGAGTGCCCGGTCTTGATGAGGTGCTGGGCGGCGGATTCCCCGAGTACTCCTTCAACTTGCTGGCGGGCGGACCTGGTGGTGGCAAAACTACGCTCGCGCATCAGATCGTGTTTGCCAATGCCACAGTCGAGCGCCCAGCGCTGTACATCAGCATCTTGGGGGAACCGCCGATCAAGCTGCTCCGCTACCAGCAGCAGTACTCCTTCTTTGATCCATCGATCCTCGGTAAAGCGATTCGTTACGTTCATCTCGGGCAGGACTCGGTCAGCGGCGGTCTGTCCCAAGTGCTAAGCAGCATTGTTCGCGCCGTCGACAGCCAGAGTCCCAGCATGGTGGTGGTGGACTCATTCCGCGCCGTACTGCGCCAAAGCGGACTCGGTCTTGCGGCGGTAATTGCCGGTGAAATGGATCTGCAAAACTTCATCCAGCGACTCGCGCTGCACCTCACCAGCAGTGAAGCGACCACGTTTTTGCTGGGCGAATACATCGATACAGAGAGCGACAACAATGCGGTATTTACCGTCGCTGACGGAATCATCTGGCTACATCAAGCGCTCGATCGCAACTCGATGGTTCGCAAGCTGCAGGTGGTGAAGATGCGCGGGCAATGTCCGCTGCCTGGTCTGCATCCTGCGCGAATTTCCGACCACGGTCTGCGCGTGTTTCCTCGCTCGTCTCAGCCAGAGCCACGACCTGAGTCAGTCTCTGCTTCCCGTCGCCTGTCCACTGGAGTTTCCCCCCTCGATGAGATGCTCGGTGGTGGGATTCCTACTGGCCATACCACGCTGGTCGTGGGACCTTCTGGTTCGGGCAAGACCATCCTATCCAATCAATTCCTCCTTGAAGGAGGTCGCCAAGGCGAGTGCGGAGTGATCGCCGTTTTCGAGAAGCGACCGCGCGAATATCTGGAGATGACCCCGCACGGACCGGAGCTTGCGCAGCTTATCCACGACGGAAAATTGCAGATTCTGTATCTGCGACCGCCGGATCTGTCGATTGATGAAATCCTGCTGGAGCTGCGCGCCGCGATCTTGCGCACGGGAGCCAAGCGGGCCGTGATCGATTCGCTGTCCGGACTGGAACTGGCGCTGGCTCCGACGTTTCGGGAGGACTTTCGGGAGTCTCTGTCTCGCATGCTCGGTACGCTGACCTCGCTCGGAGTTACGGTGATGTCTACCGTCGAGCAATGCGATTCCTATACCGATTTTCGGCTCACCCCGCAGACGGTGTCCTTCCTGACCGATGCAGTGATCACCCAGCGTTATGTCAAGCTGGAAGGGTCGATCAAGCGCGTGATGTCCGTGGTGAAAGTACGCGCCTCCCGACACAGCAACGAGCTACGCGAGTACGAGATCACCGCCAGCGGACTAACGGTGCTACCAGGATCTCTCGGGCGCTACGAAGGACCGAGGAGCGGCAGCCCGCAAAAGCGGGAAGAATCAGAGAGGACGGAGCCGCGATGAGCGATGGCAAACAGAGGACAGAGGAGGTCTCTGGAAGCGCGGTAAGTGCTGCCGACCAGCAGCTCTTGAAGGATCTCCGTGAAGCCAATCAGAAGCTGGTGCTGGCGACCTTGCGCGCGCAGGAGCTGACCGATCAGGCGGAAGCCGCGCAGCTCCGGGCCGAGCAGGTTACCGAAAAACTGAAAGAGACCGAGCGCGAGCTACGAGAAACCGCAGAGTTCCGCGAGCAGCTCCTCGGAATTGTCAGTCACGATCTACGGAATCCGCTGGGTGCGATTGGGATGTGCGCGCAGCTGCTGCTCAGTCAAGGTCAATACGACAGCGATACCGTCGTCCACAAGGCGTCCTTTGTGCTCACCAGCGTGCATCGCATGGACCGCATGATCAAACAGCTCTTTTCCTTCACGCGTGCGCGGCTCGGTGGTGGGGTTCCGTTGGAGGTTGAGGCCACGGATCTCCAGCCGATCTGTGAGCACACGGTAGAGGAACTGAGGCTGACCACCACCGTACCGCTTCACACCAAGTATCAAGGGGACACAACCGGCATCTGGGACGGGGAGCGGCTCATTGAAGCGCTGTCGAATCTGGTGTCAAACGCCATTGATTACGCCACCGAAGGAACGCCGGTGCAGGTGCAAGCGCAGGGCCGTGGCGATGAGGCCGTGGTCAAAGTCATCAACCAAGGAAAGCCGATTCCTGATGAGCTGCTGCCGGTGCTGTTTGTGGCGTTCCATCGTGGCAAGGCGGCGATCAAAGCGCGGGCTGGACACCTCGGGCTGGGTCTATATATCGCACACGAGATTGTCCGTTCGCATGGCGGCACCCTTACCGCCACGTCAGCGGGTGGAACCACGACACTGGAGATGCACTTGCCCCGTCATTCCCAAGGTGAGGAGTTTAGCGGCAAGGTTCGGGTTTGAGCGGAGGACTGCGCGGATCTGCCACGGTGTGCGGATTTGACAGAGGCACGTCGGTCGATCAGCAGAGAGCGACGGGAAGCGCTCAAGCAAGCAGCGTCTGTGGCTGAGCCACCGAGACCCAAATGTCAGGCGGACTGCCGCACGACGAACAGAGGTCCAGCGGCGATCTGCTCCGCTGTGCGGAACCGCAGCGCGAACAACTACATACAAGCGAATGTCCCGGGGTGACCGGTAGTTCGACATCAACTACGCGAGTCGGCGCCGGCCCCGGAACCAGGAGTACTGGCACCTGACTGTTCGCACAGACCTGCTGCGCCGTGGCGCCTACCAGATGCCGAGGGAGACTGCCGCGCCCATGCGCACCGAGCACGATCAGTGGCGCCGACACCTGCTGCGCCGCCTGTAGCAGTCCTCGCGCCGGCTCATCAAGGACAACGCGAATCCCTGCCGTAGCGCGATCCCCAACAATCGTAGAGCAGAGTCGTCCGAGCCGACTGCGAGAGGCCTGGGCAAGCGTCATCGCGGCATTCCAGAGCCCGGAGTTTGCCCTGTCGGTGCGCAGCGGTGCTTCGCCTGCCGTCGGTGCAAGCTCATCCGGCCATTCGAAGACGTGTACCAGCTCGATCTGTGCGCCATTGGCCTCGGCAAGGGCAACAGCACGCTGCAACGCGCGCTCAGAGTGCTCACTAAAATCGATCCCCACCAGCACAGTGGTTCCGGCCAGATAGTTGACCATGCGCATCTCCCTTCACGTGGAGCAACAGCACGGTGCATGCCAGACACGCGCAGACATCACTCTTTTTTTCGGTCGAGCCGATCCAAGCGGCGATAAAGTGAGCGTCGATCGATTCCCAGCACCCGCGCGGCCTGCGTCTTGTTGCCCCCGACCGCAGCAAGCGCCCGATGTACGTAGCGGCGCTCCATCTCGGCGAGCGGCAACAGCTCACTGGCACTGCTGGTGTCGATGACCAAGTGGGTGTTCTGATGCTGACGGACTTTGTCCGGCAAGTCGTCGACGGTAATCTCCGAAAAGGAGGCCATCGCAACCGCCCGCTCCATACAGTTCTCTAGCTCGCGGACATTGCCAGGCCAGTCGTACTCCAGGAGCTTGCGCGCGGCACTGGCAGACAGTCCCTGGATCTTCTTATCGCTCCGCAGCGCTTGCTTGGTAATGAAGTGCTGAGCCAGCAAAAGGACATCATTGCCACGCTCTCGCAGCGGCGGAACCTGCACCGTCACGACATTGATCCGGTAATAGAGATCGGCGCGGAAGCGATGCTCCTCAATCTCGGTTTCGAGATCGCGGTTGGTCGAAGACATCAGGCGCGCGTCAAAAGGCACCTCGGCGTCACCACCCACGGGCCGCACTTTGCGCTCTTGCAGGGCCCTTAGCAGCTTGCTCTGCATTTCGAGCGGCATCTCGCCAATCTCATCGAGAAACAGCGTGCCACCTTGCGCTTGGACAAACAGTCCGGGCCGCGAGCGCTTGGCATCTGTGAAGGCGCCGCGAACGTGACCAAACAGCTCACTTTCTAGAAGCGCAAGCGGCATCGCCGCGCAGTTGATGGCGACAAACGGAGCCTCGCGCCGCGTACTACGGGCATGCAGAGAGCGCGCCACCAGCTCCTTGCCCGTGCCACTTTCCCCCGAAATAAAAATGGAAGTGTCACTCGCAGCGACTCGCTCGATCATCGCGTAGACGCGCTTGATCGCCGGACTGTCGCCAATCATGGTGTCCATGCGCTGGCTGTCCGCGACCACCGCGCGCAGCCGATGCACTTCGTGATCCAGCCGCCGCTGGCTGATCGCCCGTCGCAGCGCCGCCACCAGCACATCAATCAGGATTGGCTTGGTAATAAAGTCATAGGCGCCGGCGCGAATCGCGGCAATCGCGGACTCCATGCTGCCATGACCCGTGACCAGCAAGACCGGCAGGTCGGGATTCGAGACGGACAGCGCGGAACAGAGCTCAATTCCCGTCATGCCCGTCAGATAAATATCGGAAACCACCGCATCAAAGTCGCGCTCGCGAACCTTCTGGAGTGCGGTCGCTGCATCGGAGACCATCTCGACTTCGTAGGACTGTGCCCGCAGAGCCGCACCGACGAGTTCTCGCAGCGTGTCATCATCGTCTACCACCAGAATGTAGTCGGGCATGTGATCTCAACCTTGGTTCGGGGGTTGGCAACGCTCGGGACTGACATCTCATCCTAGCGTGACAGATCCGCGCACTGCGGGACAGCCAATATCTAACGCTTCTGGTTTGCGCATTTTTTGCGCCATTCCCGAGGACCGAAGCAAAGGAGGCGCGCAAATTGCGGTCCTGGATTCCCCGATTCCCGACTTCCCCGCTTCCCCGCTTTGGTGACCCAGGGTAGGCTGCGCCCGCGATGGCTAACTCAAGGTGGCGCTTGGTCCTGTCGGTGGTCGGAGTGCTCTGTCTGCTCGGAGTGGGTCTGTGGCAGCGCTGGCCACTCGTCCAGTCGGCGGACTGTCTGGACTCCGACGCCGCCGTCACGCTGCTGATGGGACGCCACTTTGCGCTCGGCGAGTGGACTTGGTTTTACTGGGGCCAGCACTACATGGGGAGTCTGGAGCCGGCGCTGCTGGCGCCCCTGTGTCGAATCGGCTTGGACACTCCGGCGGTGGCGTGTGGGCTGGCGCTGGCGCTGGTCCTTGTCCAGACCCTGCTCGCGGCCCGCTTGTGCAAACAGCTTGGCGGAGACCCATGGAGTGCTGCGCTGTTTTTGGCGACTCCCTCGGCGATCACTGCAATCTGGACCAGTCGACTCTATGGGGGACGACTGGTGGCCACGGCGCTGGGTACGCTGGCGCTGTGCTTGTTGCTTGGCAAGCCGCTTCGACGGGGAGCGGTAGTTCTGGCGGCGCTGGCGCTCGGCATTGCCTGTTATGGCGACCTGCTGATGCTCTTGTGGGTCATTCCGTTGGGAGTCTATCTGTACCACCGACGGCTCGGTGCGCGGACGTTTGGGACAGTGATGGTTTCCTGCTTGGTGCTGACGGTGCTGCTGATGGCGGCCTGCGGAGGCTCGGAGTCCCGGCTTCACAAGCTGAGCGCGCTGATGAAGCTGTATCTGACCAACTTGCGATTCCTGGTCACCGACGCGCTGCCGCTCCTTCTCGGCTACGACTTTTTGAGCAAAGCCGCAGGGACAGAACAGACGATGTCTTGGAGTGCGTTCTCGGTGCTCTCTGCGCTGGCGCTGGTCGGGGTGCTGTGGAGTATATGGAAGCTACCGAAGAGCGCTGAAATTCGGCTGCTTTTGGCCATTCCGGTGCTGTTTCTGCTCGCTTTTCCGCTCAAAGGAATTGATATCACCTGCATTCGTTATCTGCTGCCGGCGTTGCCTACGGTGGCGGTGCTGCTCGGACTGGCTGTGCAGACATGGCCACGAATGAGCCGCTGCCTGATGTGCTTGCTCATGATTCCGCCGATCTACTCAATGAGGATGAGCCAGATGTCGCCCCAAGGGCGGGTGGCAGCCGCGGAATGTCGTCGAGACACCGCAGCGCTCGGCCAGGCCATGCAGCAGTCGGGAGCCCGTGCGCTGTGGACCGATTACTGGGATGGATACAGGTTCGCGGCGCTCTTGCGCGAGCCATGGCCCGTTGCCCTGGTGAGCGGCCTGGATCGTCGCGCCGATTGGAACTTGGCAGCCCAGCGGCAGAGCCCTGTGGCTTATCTGCTGCGCCCGCAGAGCAGCGCCGTGGGACCTGTTCACTCCGCAATCAAGCAGCGACTCCTGCAACAAGGGGCGAGGCGGATCGATTTGGCATCCCAGGACACCGAGCTGTGGCTGACCAGTTCTGCTCTCACGGGGCTCGCACCGTTCGTCTATTAAGCGCCTGCGCGGTCCTGGCAATCGGCCGTCAGCTGCGGTAGCCTGTGGCCCGCCGTCACGTTTGCGAGAACCCCCTCTCGGCCTAGTCCGAGCTGCTTAGGAGTGTCCATGTCCACAGTCCACTTGGCGCACACCACCGACTTTGCGTTTGTCGATGAGCTTATGACGTATGGCGAGGACTACGAGCCGGCGCCGGGAGATATCGTCGAGGGCGATGACCTTCAGACCACGAGCGGCAAGCCCTTCCCAAACACCCGCGCCACAGTGATCTCGCGCAGCAACGACTCCATCGTCCTGAAAGCGGAGAAATCCGGAAAACAAGAGGAGGTCAAGCGCGACGGCTATTTTCGAGTGGTCGAGTCACCCGCGATCACGGAAACCTGGGAAAAGTATCAGCGGCAGCCGAATCCCGATGGCGTTGCCTTTGCTGATGGGCTCGTTGATGAAGCGCTCGTGACACGCCTGCGGGCAGATGTAAATCGACTCATTGAGCTGGAGCCCGTCGATTACCATCCCGGCTCCGGCACCAAGGTCCGAGATCTCGTTCATCCGTCGCTATATCCGTACATTGAAGGGCGGTCAAAGACTCTCAAGCCCGTTCCGACCGCCGAAGCGCCCAGCCAAGACCGCTTTGGTCGCCCCTTCGAGTCTTCGCGCTACCAGTGGCTCCCGACTCCTTTCCACGTCGCGGACAACGGAGCGGTGAGCATCTCTTCGTACATCAACAACCTCGACCGAACGCGACATGCAGCCACCTACGATGACTTGGCGGCGCTGTTTGCCACGGCACTTCCGCTCATCGAAAGCGTCGTCGGCTACGTCGAGACCACCAAGTTCTGGAAAGAAGAGTGCGAAGACGTCGAGCATGAGGGCGAGCTTCCCGAAGATGTCGACGAGGCGCAGCGCCCTGCAGAAGCGAAGTCGCTGCGCGGTCGGGACGTCCTGGTCATTCCCAAGATTGTCGAGTACCGGCTCGCTGCGGGTGAGACGCACGAAGGAGTCTGGCACGTCGAGGGAATGAGCCACGAGCACATTGTCGCCACCTGCGTGTACATCCTCGATCGCGACGATGCCCTGACCGGCGGCGAGCTACGTTTCAAGCGCGCGTACACCCTGGAAGAGGCCGGACGACTGTTCTGGAACATCAGTCAGTGTCGGCCCAGCGCCGTCGAGCAACTCGTCGATGAAGGCTTCATTCCGGTGGGCAGTCTGTCGACTCCGACCGGTCGGTTCCTGGTCTTCCCGAACTCGCACGTTCACAAGCTGAGCATGCTGTCTTTGGTCAAGGGCGCCAGCGAGGGCCGTCGCCGCGTCATCGTCTTCTGGATCGTCGATCCGAGCGTCACCATTCCATCGACCCAAGACGTGCCCGCGCAGCAAAGCGTGATTCCGCACGAAGAAGCCTTGGCCATCCGGCTCGAGCTGATGGAAGAGCGCCGCCGTCACAAGCAGACGCTCAACGTTCGCGCCGTGAGCCTCTGCGAGCACTAGTCGCGGGCGGCAAGCCAAGCCCCGACCTTCGGCCAGAGATCGGTGGCAGCGGCCTTCCCGACCACAATGCCGACGTGTCCACCTTTGACGATGACCTCGTCTTTGTCTTGGCTGCTGACCATCTGAAGGATGGCGCTGGTGGTCGGACGCGGCGCAATCAGATCATGAGAAGCCACGACGTTGAGGATCGGACAACGGATACTCGACAGCAGCACCTTCCGGCCATCCATCTGAAGTTCGCCCTTCACCAGCTTGTTGTGTTGGTAGAACTCACCAATCCACTGCCGATAGCAACCAGCCGGAAACGCCACACCCTCGTTGACCCAGCGGAACATCGCCTGCCAGCCGTGCAGATCGAAGTGCGAGCCGCGCAGCTTCTCTTCCAGTCGGACAAACTGTCCCAATCCAGCGGGCAGCGGCTGTAGCAGCTTGCTTCCCACGTCGGGATAGCCGCCCGGTACCGCTGGAAACACCGAGGTCAAGAGTTGCAGCGGAAACACCTCGGGCCGGGTCCAAACCCCAAATGGTCCAGACTCCGCAAAGTCGATCGGCGTGGTGAGCAGGACCAGGTTCTTGATCAGTCCTTCGGTATGCATGGCGACAAAGCAGGTCGACAGCGCCCCACCGATGCAGTAACCCAGCATGGTCAGCGGCCCACCCGACCGAGCCGCCACGATCCGCACCGCCCGCGCCATGTACTGCGTCAGCAGCGTATCGAGGTTGAGGCTGCGATCCTCGTCATTCCAGTCGCCCCAGTCGAGTAGGTAGACATCGTGGCCCTGCGACAAAAGATACGCGACAAAGCTCGCCCCCGGTCGCAAGTCCAGAATGTACGCCCGGTTGATGAGCGGCATGATGCACAGTACCGGCGTCTTGCGCGTCGCTGGCGAGGTCCGCTGAAAGTGATATAGGCGAGCCTTGTTCTTGCGCCAGACCACTTCCTTGGCGGTCGGCCCCACCGCTGCATCACGAGCGCCCAGCACCGCACTCATCACGTCGAGCCAGTGCTCAAACAGGGACAGATGTTGGTTGAGCGGTGAGTAGTGCGCGACAGCCGCCAGCGCCCCGGAAATGCGATTACGCAGCTCCGCCGTTTCCATCCTGGCCTCCCCGTGTCGCGGCAGTCCGCCGCTCCAGCTGATCGATGCGGTCGGTCAGCTTGTCGATCTTCTCTTCCAGCTGCAGCGTCAGCTCGCCGAGCCGCACAATGTCCTCGCGGGCTGGAAAGTTCATCAGGTGCAAGGTGCTGCTCACGTTCTCACGGGTCGCCCGCTGGCTGAGCAGAATCACCTGCATCACCTTGCCGTTGAGCTTCGCGAAGCGCTTGGTCGTCACCAGCTTCTCAATGGCCGGCTCAACGAGCTGCTCGACGGTATCGTAGATCTTGCGCACGATCACAAACGGGTCGAGGACAAAGGACTTTGATTCGGTCTGCGGAGGCTTGTTGGGCATCGGAATCCTCGCCAGCCAAAAGAGGCCTGGCTGATGCTTCATATTGTGGATGAGGACTAGAACTCGAAGCCTAGTCCCGCGCTAAACGTGGTGTCCGAGAGGTCGAGCTTGCGACTCTGGCCGAAGCCGTTCACCCACGAGTAGTTCATCTCAACGAAGGCAGTGACGCGATTGAGTCCCACTTCTTGGTCAATCGCCCGCGCCGCCGAAGGATCAAGCGCCGACAGGTTGAGCGCTATTCCCGGATGCACCGTCAGTCCCAGCGAGCCGCCACTGGCATCTAGCGACTTGGCATTGCCGCTACTGTCCGTCGTCGACACCGAGGTCACATACGAGTTGCTGTTGCCAAACCACCACACGTAATAGGCCAGGCCAACCTTCACGTAGGGAATGATCGGAATCCCGAACCGCCGATCGAGCACATCAAAGCGATAGCTCAGCAAAAGCGACAGCGGGACTACGTTCAGCTGGTCATCGTCGTCGGAGATGCAGTCGTCGTACGAGACCTTCTGCTCCGGCGAGGTGGGCAGTACATAGCTTCGTCCGCCATTGCCATCGTCCCGCACCGAGCAGTACTTCTTGGACTTCGGATCGAGCACAAATGACTTTGCAGTGCGGTAGTGATAGCCCGCCGAGAGGCCGATGCCGAGAATGCCGAAGCCTTGGAAGAACTGATAGTCCAGCTCGCCCTGCCCAAGCAGCCCCCAGGCCGGCGTACTGCCCTTGGCCGAGGAAGGATCACCAAACAGATCGGAAAACGGGGTCTTGCCGTCGAGCCCGATGCTCTGGTCCAGGTGCGGAACGTAGGGCCCGAACTTCACCTCAAACATGACGTGTTGCGGCGAGACGCTCACATCGGCATGCGCCACTGCGGAGCACGACAGGACCACTCCGACCACCCAAGCTAGCACTTTCATCGACTACTCCTCCTGCGACGAGCCAGTCCCAATAAGAGGCCAAAGGCCGCCACCGGAAGCAGCGTACTTGGCCCCGGCATCCGCCCGAGCACGTTGCAGCCAAAGCCCGCCGGACACTGGTCCTCGGTGCTGCACAAGTCATCGAGCAGCGCCTTGGTGGGCTGCGGTGTTCCGATGGAAATGTCCGACTTGCTGGCATTGCCGTAGTAATCGATCGAGACCACCATCACCTCGTAGTCCTCTCCGTTGTTGAGCCCCGAGATCCGCTGCGTGAGGTCGGTCGTCGTCGCCGTGATGCGATCCGAACAGATGAAGCGCGGGTCCACCAGGAAATCCCCCGAGGCAGGAGTCCCAAGTCCGGGGCGCTTCTCCGTGGTGTTGGAAAACCCAGCATCGAGCGGTCGCCGATACAGCACGCCATCAAGACAAGCTGAAAAGTAATAACGGGTGTTGTTCAGAAAGTCTTGCGACATCACCGGCTGCGTTGGATTGGTCTTGCTGCGACAGAGCACCTGATAGTACTGGATGCCCGAGCTCGACGCCGGGACCGACCAGCGCACCGTCAGCGCGCCATTGCCACTGCCCACGGAGTCTAGCTGCGGCGCGGTCGGTCCTTGCGTATTCACCGTTAGTGGCAGCTTGCAAGTCGCCGGAGCAGAGTCCGGTCCCAGCAAGACCTGCGCGGTGACATTCTGCGGACCTCCGCTATCGCAGGTATAGGTAAACGGCGTGGTCGTCCCGACGGGCTTCTGCTTGATCAGCGCCTCGCCAGGTAACGAAATATTCACCGGCGAGACCGACCGGAAGCTGTTGGGATCGAGCTGGAAGTTCCCATTGTCGGGTGGCTCCATGGTGGTGATCCGCTCGCACAGCGCGCCGTTGGTGGTGTGCTGCGTCTGATCCGAGCAGTTGTCTTGCCCCACCCACAGCGAGGCCCCGAAGGACTGACCATCCTGGGCCGCCGGCGAGGTGAGAATGACCCGCATCTGAATGTCACGGCTGTGACACTCACACTCTGCCATCCCAAACACCGTGCCCGAGTTCTGCACCACCAGCGTCTCACCGATGGACAGCATCGTATTGCCTGTGATCATCTTGCCGTTGACGGTCCCGGTACAAGTGCCACTACCTGTCATCGGAGTCGTCTGAGCTTCCGCCCACGATGACACCGTGAGACCCAGCGCGAACACCAAGAGTTGCCTAGTCAATCGCGTCATGTCTTTTTCCTAAAGCAAGAGGCAAGCCAACTTCGCGATACGTTTTCCGACGGCACATGCAGACTCTCGTGAGCGCATCGCGACAGGCTGGCAGCGCACCCGCGACAGCGCGCGACAAAGTGTCACGAGTCGGCGCCGAATCACCGCCCGCCCAACCAACCCAACCAGCTCGGTGCTAGTCGGTGGCCACAGACGCTGCGGGGACAAGCGAACCGTCGGTGAAAAGCTGCCCGGCCCGTCGGAAGCACACGACTCCTCACAGTGCATTCGCTGGTAGAGATGCAGCCCAGCCGTCGGTGTCTGCTTTTCATCCTGCCACTGTCGCAGCAGCTGCCAGCCCTCCTCGAGCAGTGAGTCGGCCAGCGCCTGCGGTTCGTAGCGCTTGCTCCTCCACAGCGAATAGCGACGGGGCTTCCGCGGCGGAGCGGTTACGGTACCACGAAGCTCGACGGCATAGCTCGACGGCACCGAGCAGCCTGTCGTCTCCACTGAAGCCGTCAGCCGCAGCTCGCGCAGCCCGGGTTCGTACAGCTGAAATGGCCGTGTCACCAGCGCCCGGAGCAGCGGATCGATAGGACCGTCCCCCTTGATCGAATCGATCGACGGCAGCAGCGCCTGGCCGGGACCCACTCGAGTCCGCTCGTCCAGATTCCCACCAGCGACGTCAAAGCCGAGCAGCAGCAGGTCACTTGGCTTGGCGTGCCACAGAGCCCGACGCAGCACCAGGATCTCGCTCTCGATCAGACCAAGCTGCGGGGCCAGCATGCAGAACAGCTGTCGATGCGTCTGTCGACTAAAGCGGACCTGCGGCACCTCGGTCAGGTCCGCTTGCAGCCCAGCCAGTCGCAGCTCGCGCTCGCCCCCAATACACCCCCACGCGTGTCGAAACGCCGAGGTCAGCAGCGGTAGACTCTGTTCGATAAGGAGTACCCGCAGCCAGCCAATCCCCGTCGCCAATAGCCACTCACACAGCGCCACTTCCTGGCGTCCATCCGCACAGCCCAGCGCCCATATATCGAGCGGGCTTCGTCCATGGAGACTCCGAATCAGCCGCGCGGCATCCCGCCACCACAGTCCATGGCCATCGACGCCAACACGGTTTCGGAAGGCTGAAAACGCCGCCGCACACGCTGGATCACACAGCATCAGCGTCGGAGAAAGGTGTCCGCCCTCCCCGCTCAGCGCCGAGAGCAGCTGCTGATGGCTCCGCAGACCGTCCTCGCTTCCGACCAAACAAGCCGCTCCACCGTCGAGAAGACCGCCGTCCATTGCCGTCCCGTCTAGCTCATTGCGCGCAGCGGATGGCAACACCGACGCAATGGCCGCCAAGGTCTGCGCTGTGGGCCAATGTCGTCCAGTCTCTAGATTGCGAATTGTGCTCGCTGATAGGCCCGCCTGCTTCGCCAGGACGGCTCGGCTTAGTCCGGAAGCTTCACGACGCTTCCGCAGCAGCTCCCCCGAAAAGCCAGCAGGCTCTGGCGAACATGACGCTCGCGGAGGCAGAGAGTCGGACTCGTCGACAGAACTTCCCCGTCGCTCCGACTCTCCCCGGATGAGCAGCGCCGAGCCCTCACGCCGAGACAAACGATGTGCAGCCCAAGGAGTCATTCCGCAAACCCGCATGCCTCAAGAAGAGATACTTAGTCACAATCAATAGTCCTCTATCCAATAGAAATCAAACGCTATTTCATATCTATTTATGAGCAGCTATTTCCCAGATACAACCAAGAATCAAACCACACAATTGAGAAACTTTATACACATTTTCCAGGAGTTCTGTGCCAATCGTGCCCAATGTCGCCTCTTCTTACCGCCTGCTGCCCCGCCAGCGCAGCAGGACCTTGCTACAGAGGCTCTTGACCCGTGGCGGCGCAATCGTACACTCCCGCCCCGCATGACGAGCAGCGGTACAGAGCGACGGGGCTTCTTCTTGGTCTTCGAAGGCATCGACGGAGCCGGCACCACCAGCCAGCAAGCGCGGCTGTGCCAGCGCCTGATCGAGCTGGGATTCCAAGTTCACAAAACGGCGGAACCAACCAGCAATCCCGTCGGACGCTTGATCCGAGAGGTGCTGCGCGGGCACCACGCCCCGTTTTCCCCGCACGCGCTGGCGCTGCTGTTTGCCGCCGACCGCGCTGACCACTTGGCCCGAGAGATCGATCCCGCACTCGCCGAGGACAAGATCGTGGTCTGCGATCGCTACATCTTGTCGTCGCTGGCCTATCAGACCGTCGCTGGGGTGCCTATCGCGATGGTGGCCGAGGCCAATGCGACGTTTAGGATTCCCGATCTGACGGTGTACTTTGATCTGCCGGTCGAGGTTGCCGCGCAGCGACGAGCCAAGCGAGCCCAAACGCAAGAAATCTTCGAGGTCGATGACTTTCAGCGCGGCGTGGCCAGCCTCTATCAGTCGCAGGCCCGCGCGTGGCAAGAGTCAGGCCGGTCAGTCCGTTTCCTCGACGCAGCCCAGACATTTGAGTCGGTGAGCGCCCAGCTGGAAGCGCTGGTCCTGCCCGCTATCGCTAATCGGTAGGCGCGCTCAAGTCGGGCGGCACCGCCAGATCCGGCTGGCTCATCGTCAGGTCCGGAGGACTCATGAGCAAATCGGCGGGCGGCGTCAGATCCGGCAGCGTACTGAGATCCCGCACGCGCGCCATGTCCGTCGGGGTTCCCGTCGGCAGCGGCGGATACAGCGTCAGCTTGCGCTGGGCGTGCTGACCGTTGCGCAGGTCGAGAGACAGCTCGGCGCTCACGCCATTGGTCATCCCGGCCAGCAGACTGCGAACACTCACGTTGGCAGGACCCTCGGGCCATAGCAGCGCAACCTTGAACGGAAACTCCTGCACCGAGCTGAGCGGGGTCGACGGTGAGAGCGGCTGATCGCGGCGCAAGATCAGCACCTTCAGCTGATCGGCAGCGGTCACCCCCTCCGCACCAAACAGCGTCAGCGACAGGCAGGTCTCGGTCCGCCCTTCACAGGCATCGCCATCCTCGTGACAGCCCGCCAAAGACAGAGCGAGGAGCAGAGTTCCTCCCAGCAGTTGGGCACGCGACTTCCTCATGATTAGTACCCGTAGGCCAGGTTAGAGGGCATCCGTGCGTCGATCGGTCCGCCCTGCCAGGTCGTCACAGCCGGGAAGCTCTCCGTCGGGACGGTGCCACGATCGCGCAGGCCCACGCCGAGCCCAACGCCCAGACCGATCCCGACCGCCGCGACGGCCCCAACGCCGGTCCAAAACCACCACTTCTTCGGAAGATCGCGAAATTGAAACTCGCTCCCCTTGGGCGTCTGCTCCGTCGGAACCGCTGCTTGATTGGAAGCCGCCGTGCGCTGGGCCGGATCGCCCTGTTCGTTTTGAACCTGCGGCTCCAGGAAGCGCGAGCGAGCGTTCGGCTCGAGCTTGACGGCCTTGTGCTCACCCGGCTTGATGTCGATCACCACCGTCGCACCACTAGACGGGTCGGTGGGCGCTGGCACCATCTGTAGCTCATGCTTGCCGGGATTCAGACGGAGCGGCGATTCCAAAGGTGACAGCCCGATCACTCGCCCATCGAGCTTGATTTGGGCATTTTGCCGCGAGGCTTCGACGGTGACTGTACCTGCCACCTGATCGAGCATCACCCCCAGCTTGCCACCGATCTCGCGCCGCTTTTGATCGGGCAGCGTCGGCGATTCCTTCAGAAAGCGACCCAGCGCATCCAGAGCATCCAGGGGTCGGCCAGCCTCGGCGAAAGCCAGACCCAGCGGCAGGAGAAAGCGCGGGTTTTTGCTCAAATTGAACGCCTTGCCCAGCTCGCTGACGGCCCCAGCGGCGTCGTGCTGCGCAAGAAGGCGCTCACCCTCCTTGCCAGCGCGCTCGGATTCCGCCTTGGCCGCAGCGTCCGAAAGAGGCGCGGTCTTGGCCTGCGCAAGAGCCGACGTCGCCGCGAGAAGCACGGCTCCACAAGCAAAGAAGGTGAGATGTCGCTTCATGGCGATTTTTTGGCACGGCGAGCCGTCCGGCGTAAAGAGCAAACTAGGGGACAGTGTCGGACCCGCACCGCAGCGCCTGGATCGCGAACCAGCCACCGGCACTTTCCGACGGCAGAACGCAGGATCACGAATTCTCGGCGTGCCACTTGAACCTATTTGGTGTTTCACCGTACCGTTTTAGGCAGGGTTCATGTCGACCGAGAACGAATGGGCGGCCTCCATGATTGGCCGCACGCTCGATGGTCAATACCGACTCGACGGAATCTTGGGAGAAGGCGCGATGGGCGTGGTCTTCCGAGGTACCAACCTTGCCGTCGACAAGGCAGTTGCCATCAAGATGATGCGCAAGGAGACCTTTGCTGAGCCAGATGCCGTCGAGCGCTTCAAGCGCGAGGCGAAGGTCTGGAGTCAGCTCAATCATCCGTCGATCGCTCAGGTATTCGACTTCGGCTTGCAGGGCGATATGCCCTACTTGGTCATGGAGCTGGTCGACGGGGATGACCTCTCCGACGTGCTCGATCGCGAAGGACCCCTGACGCCGCTGCGAGCGGTAACGGTCATGCGTCAGCTCGCCGCCGCACTGGAGGAAGCCCATCGCCTGGGCGTGGTCCATCGTGACATCAAGCCGCAGAACATGATGCTGTTGCGGTATAAGCCTGGCGGGCGGCTGGTGCTCAAAGTGCTCGACTTCGGGATGGCCAAGCAGGTCGGCAACAAGTCGATGTCGCTGACTGCACCGGGCATCCTCGTCGGGACGCCGAAGTATGTCGCGCCGGAGCAGGTCACCGAGAAGCCGAAGATCGACGGACGCACCGATCTCTATGCCGCTGGGGTGCTGTTCTACGAGCTACTGACGGGGCAGCCGCCGTTTGTGGGCACGCCGCACGACGTCCTGTTCGCGCACCTGGGACGACAGCCGGAGCCTCTTCCCGAGGAGATTCCAACCTGCGTGGCGGACATTGTGATGAAGCTGCTCCGCAAAAAGCCCGACGAGCGCTACCAAAGCGCCGTCGACCTCGAGCATGCGCTGGAAGCCTGTGAAGATTCGCTGCGCGGACCCAGCATCTCGTCGGCATCCAATCCCGTTCTGACCAGCAGCACCATTGCCAAGGCGATAGAGAGTCGACGCGGACATCGCAGTGGTCGACGCAAGCTCGGGGATGGCAGCGGGCCGCGCTACGGACTGTGGGGATTGCTGGGCGGTCTGGCGGTGTGTGCCGTCGGAATGCTGGCACTCTCATCGAGCCTGTCGCTCCAACGAAAGCTGTCGAGCGCGCTGCCCATGTACAAAGTTCCGCAGGACGAGACCATCGGCAAGGAGCTGGTGCGGCTGCAAGCTGAAGCGCAAATCCGGGCCTGGTCGACGGTCATGCAAGGGACCGAAGAGCTACAGCGTGGCTACGGAAACACGATGCTGCCGACGCAGGCGAGCCAGGTCCAAGCGCTCCGGCAGAAGGCGCTCCTCGAACAGCCCCTTCAGCCAATCTATGAACGCTTTCAGGCCGCCGTCGAGCGCAAGGACACCGAGGAGGCGATTCGGCTCTACGGTCAGCTGAGCCAAGACTCGGTCTATCGCACCATCGCCGAGCCAACCTTCAATCAGCTCAGCGAAGTGTTCGTGTCGAGTCACCTGCAACGGGCGATCAGTCTGCGCGCCGAGCATCGCTGCCCGGAGTTTCTCGCCGAAGTTCAGAAGATCCTCGACTCGATGCCCGGTCATCCACTGGCCCGCGCCGAGCAGCGCAAAGAGTGCGTGCCTCCCGTCGCTGAGCAAGCCCCCCTGCCGCCCACGGGCACCGCGCCCGTCCAGACTCCGACGGCGCCCATCTCTCCCAAGTAACCTCGATCGATTCCGCTGATATTCGGATTTGGTTTGGGGTCTGGCGAGAGCCAGCCCCAGAGCTCGCCGAGCGAGTCCCGCTTAGAACATAAACTGTGGGCCGAGATACGCGTCGACGAGGAGGCCGGTGTTGCCGCTGAGCGAGGTGAGCAGGTTGAGGTCCAGCGACACACCCGCGTGGCGACCACCGACGTAGAAGCCGGCGCCAGCGCCTACGAACAGCTTACCAAGCAGCACCGAGTCGACACACGAGCCCTTGGCAGGACATACGCGGTTTAGGTATTGAGCCGACGGATTCGTGGTCTGCTGGTTGTAGCCGACGTTGCCACCGACGGAGGTGCAGCCAGCGGGCTTCCGCTCGGGATCGGTCTTGCCGTTGTACTCCGCGCTGCACTGGTCGGTCGGCTGCAGCGTCGAGTCGGTGTCGATCGCTCCGTTCTTCATCGGACGCGAGCCGTCGATGTTCAGACCTCCGCGCCACTCGCCACCGCCGATGTCCGCGTGGATATAGGGACGGAAGATCTTGCCGGGGCTGAACTGATAGCGCAGCTTGCCGAGGACAAGATAGCCAAACTGACCCTTCGCTGTCGTCGCAAAGCAGGGCGAGGCTCGACCCTGGCTATCGGTACAGAGGTTGTTCTTCATTTCGGGGTCAGTGCTGTCGGCGTTGTGATTCAGCATCGCCTCGAAGCGGCCCGATACACCGAGTGACAGCCCACGCCACAAGAACGCGCCAAATTCCGCACGAACGCCCAGCCCGCTCCAGGTAAAGCCCGTCGAGGAAGACTTGGCCTGCTCGTACTTCGCGGTCTTCGGATTGTAGAACCAAGCAACCTCGGTGGTGGTGCCGGCGGTAATCAGCGCGCCACCGGTGCCCAGGCCGATGTCGAAGTAGACGCGATCGCGCAGGGAGGCGAGGCGCTGACGCTCATCCTCCTGCTTGACGTACTTCATCGGATCTTCGACGTCTTCACTCTGCGCGACGACGATGCCAGCGTTCCGAGACACCCCCATGATGATCGGGTTCTCGGTGTTACCCTGCACCCCACAGACCCGACCTTTGGCGTCGTAGCCCTCGAGGTAGTACTGAATCGACTTGCCCTGCAGCGCATCGGGCGGGATCACACCGACGAGATCGCCGGGCTGTTTGCGGCTCGGGATCATCGGTGACTCGGTGAAGCGCTCCTGGCCCGGCCCACGATAGAAGATGCTCGCGCGAGCGACCGGCGCGAGAGCCGGCGTGATGTACAGGTTCACTTTCTGCCCGGTTCGCGTCTCATTTAGCTGCGTGTGGCGCAGCTCGCACTTCTTGACCGGGTCGAGCAGATCGTCCGCACTGTACTCGAGCGGCGACTTGGGCGGCTCCGTCTTCTTGACTTCACCCTCGACCTGGAACGGCTCGGGAGTCTGCTGCACGGGCTGAGCGACCGGCTGCGGCACGGGCTGTTGCACGGGCTGAGCGATCGGCTGTTGCACCGGCTGCGGCATCACCTGCGCGACGGGACCCGGCTTCGCAGCACCGCTCGCGATCGCCCACACCGACTTGACTTCGGGCGTCGCCAGGTTCGGGTCGAGCTTCGCGTTTGGGTTGATCTCCAAGGCGCGCCGAAACCACTGCTCGCCTCGACCCGTGTCCTTCAGTTGGACATAGACCATGCCCAGGTTGATGAACGTGCGCGCTGCCTGGACCGTCTTGTCGAGATTGTGCTTGCGCAGCAGGCTGACCGTGTCTTCGAGCGTCTTGCGCGCCGCATTAAACTCCAGGCGATCGTAGTCATCCATCGCCTGCTTGTTCATGTTAGCGACGCGATCCTGGGGTCCCGCGTACGCGAAGTGCCCCGACCCTGCAATCAGAACACCGGCCAGCAGCCAGCGTGCTCTGCGACCCATCTTTGCCAACGACGTTTGCTTCATCGATTGCGCCATGAAAACCACGTGCCTCGAGACGTAGATTCGCCCTGCTGCGGTTCAACCGGGCTCAACCTGAGATTACAGCGATTTTGCCTGTAGGTGCTAGCGACCTCAGAAGTTTTGCGCATCGCTAGCCACCGAAAAGACGTAGCTTTCTGCGCTTCGAGGCCCTCACGAGCCAGCGCCCGTCCCTGCTCCCGACCCTTTGGGACGAAAGCGGCGATGGCGCGGGAAACGAGAGAGAGAGGAGACATCAAGCTGCGAGAAGGAGCACCCAACGTGGGTTGCCGTCCGAAGAGAGTGCCTACTTGGCCTTCTTCTTGCCCTTTTTGCCCTTCGGGGCGGCATCGGGCGCGGCATCACCCTTACCAGCCTTACCCTGCTTGGCAGCCCCGGCGCCCTTGACGAGTCCGGTCTTCGGATCTGGCGCGGCGCACTTGCTGCTCTGGCCAGGCTCGGCGATGAAGAAGTCGGTGCGGCGGTTCTTTTCGCGGCCTTCCTCGGTGGCGTTGTCGCCGATCGGGCAGGTCTGACCGTAGCCTTCCGAGGACAGCCGACTCGCGTCGATGCCACCTTTGACCAGGTAATCGACCACGGCCTTGGCGCGGTCCTTCGACAGCGGCAGGTTCTTGGCCGGTTTGCCCTTGGTGTCGGTGTGACCCTCAATGCGCAGCTTGATCTGCGGGTTCTTCTTCAGCAGATCCACAACCTCGTCGAGAAGCTCGAACGAGTCTTTGTTGATGACCGCCTTCGCCGTTGCAAACTGCACCTGGCGCTTGAGCTCGATCTTCTCCTGCGTGATCGTGATGTACTTCTTCTCGGGGCAGCCGGCGTTGTTCGGCGGGCCTGGCTCGTCGGGACACCTGTCGAGGCGATCAACCACAGTGTCCTTGTCACGATCCGCATCCGGGCAGCCCTGGTTTTCCTTCGGGCCCGCCTGGTTCGGACACTTGTCTTCCTTGTCGAGCACGCCATCCTTGTCGTTGTCCGGATCAGGGCAGCCGTCGGTGTCTTCAAATCCGTCCTTGTCTTCGGGATCGTTGGGACACTTGTCCTGGCTGTCGTAGATGCCGTCCTTGTCGTTGTCGAGTTCGGGGCAGCCGTCTTCATCCTCGAAGCCGTCCTTGTCCTCGGGCTCGTCCGGACACTTATCCAGCTCGTCCTTGATACCGTCACCGTCGGCGTCGCCGCTCTTGGGGACGACCACCGACCTCTCCTCTCGGTAGGAGCAGCGATCGGCGGGCGACTTGGCAAACGCCTTGTCCGCGTTGTCTTTGGTGATCGCGATGTGCTCTTTGGCCGAGAAATAATCGCCGTAGTAAAGGTCTGCGGCGGTCATGTCGTGGTGCGACTCAGCCATGGCCAGCTCGACGGGAGCGCACAGATAGGCGCCGTTTTTGCGGGCCGAATCAATGGTCTGCTTGATGCCCAACAGCTCCTTCTTGAGCGTCGTGCCAGGGCAGCCAGCCAAAAGCGGCAGCACCGATGCCAGAAGCAGGACTTTGAGAGACGTGCGGCGCATTACTTCGTCCCTCCCTTCTGCGCGTTCGGAGCCGTTCCAGTGAGGGGTGGTTTTTCAGCATCAAGCATCGGCGGCTTCTCGGTATCGAACTCGAGACTGGACTTCCTCTTCACCAGTCCATCGCGAGTGATAAACAGGCTGGGATCATTTGGGTCGAAGATCGGCAGCGCGCGGTTCTTGGTCCGCTTCTGGGCTACCGTCTTGGCCGACGCCGCCAGCTCACGCGCCTTCTTGGCGAAGTTGTTGGCGTCGTGGAACCGGGCATAACCGGCCAGTTCCTTGGCTCGACGGTGATACTCCACCGCCGCAGTGTATTCGTAAGGAGACATCTGGTCAGACTTGCTGGCTTTGACTTCAGCGATCTCACCAGTGGCACCAAACGTAACCCGAGATACATAAGTGACTGGACCGCAGGCAGAGCACAGAGCCAGCCAGGGCAGAGCACTTAGCGCGAGCAGACGCGATACTCCTGTCATAGGCGACACGGTACCAGGGGGCCGAGGCGCCCGTCAATACTTACGAATTTTG
>Ga0154020_10000750_pt1 | contig 40145 bp, 40 predicted proteins | sample Klosneuvirus_201_FD_109709 | JGI IMG/M metagenome (GOLD analysis project Ga0154020, IMG submission 109709) | Active sludge microbial communities from wastewater, Klosterneuburg, Austria - Klosneuvirus_20160825_MG | ecosystem: Engineered > WWTP > Aerobic digester > Activated sludge | place... | reverse complement strand
CGGTTGTCCGGGCGTCTGTCCGCCATTGTGGTGAAGGATGACGGCGGCGCGGTGGACGTGGGCGCGGGCGCGTCCTTTGCGCGGCTCACCAAGACCTGCATGGGCCTGGGTTGGCCGCGCAGCAACGGCTGGGTGGGCACGCCAGGGACGGTGGGCGGGGCCTTCATCATGAACGCGGGCTCCAAGCTGGGCGAGGTGGGTGAGGTGGTGGAGAGCGTGCGCGCCGTTGTGGATGGCGCGGTGACCGTCCTCACCCGAGCCCAATGTGGCTTTGCATACCGTACCAGCGCGTTCCCCAAGAGAAGCCTGTTGCTGGGTGGAACGTTGCGCTGCGCCAATGCGGACCCTGATTTGTCGACGGAGATTGAGAAGGCGGCCACCGAAAGCCTCCTGCGCCGCAAGGCCAGCCAGCCCAAGGAACACAGCGCAGGGAGCATCTTCAAAAACCCGCCCAACGACTACGCCGGCCGTCTGATTGAGGCCTGCGGTCTCAAGGGCACGCAAGAAGGCGGGGCGCGCATCAGCCCCACGCACGCCAACTTCATTGTGAATGTGGGCGGAGCCACCGCGGCCAACGTGCTGGCCCTGGCGGCGCGCGCCCAGCGTGACGTGGCGCAACAGTTTGGTGTGGCCCTGGAATGGGAAGTCCGGCGCATTGGAGAGTTCACATGAACAACGTCCAGAAGCGGATTGGTGTGTTGTACGGCGGCCGCAGCAGCGAGCGGGAAGTGAGCTTGCGCACGGGCAAAGCGGTCTTTGACGCGCTTACGGGCGCCAACCGCAATGTGGTGCTCATTGACGTGGATGAACACGTGGGCAGCCGGCTGAAGGAAGAGAAGGTGGAGGTGGCGTTTGTGGCGCTGCATGGCCGCTGGGGTGAGGACGGTTGCATCCAGGGCCTGTTGGAGTGCGCCAGCATCCCTTACACCGGCAGCGGCGTGACGGCGTCTGCCGTGGCCATGGACAAGGTGTTGTCCCGGCTCATCCTTCCGCGCGCGGGCATTCCCATGGCGCCGGGGATGGACGTTCCGGCGGCCGAGGCAACCACCATCACGGCGGACAAGGTGCCGTGGGGATTCCCGTGCGTGGTGAAGCCCAGCTGTGAAGGCAGCAGCGTTGGGGTGCACCTGGTGAAGAAGGCCGAGGACCTTCCGGCGGCGCTGGCCGAGGCTGCGTCCCACGGCCACCGCACGCTGGTGGAGAAGTTCATCAAGGGCAAGGAATGCAGCGTGGCGGTGTTGTTCGGGCGCGCGCTGGGCGTGGTGGAGATTGAGCCCGCCGACGAGTTCTACAGCTACAAGGCGAAATACGGCGGGATTGGCACCAAATACCACTACCCGGCGCGGTTGCCGTCAGACGTGGTCCAGAAGCTCATGGAGATGGGCGCCGGCGCGCACAAGGCGCTGGGGTGTGACGGCGCAAGCCGCGCGGACTTCCTGGTGACGGCGGCGGGTGAGCCGTACCTGCTGGAGGTCAACACACTTCCGGGCATGACCGAAGCCAGCCTGCTTCCCAAGATTGCCGCGGGCGAAGGCATCACCTTCACCGCGCTGTGCGAACAGCTTGTCAACGGCGCCAGCCTCAAAGCCTGAAAGAAAGGACCACACACCGTGCAGCGCAACGTCCGTCACCGCAGTTCCAAGTCCACCTGGCGTCAGGTGTGGCTGGTGGTGCAGCTGGCGCTGGCCTGTGTGGCCAGCGTGGCCAGCGGGCTGTTTGCGTACCGTTTTGTGAAAGAGCAGGAATACCTGGTTTCAAAACACGTGGATGTGCAGGGGCAGCAGCGCATCAACGCCCAGGACATCCTGGAATACGCGCAGGTTCCCATGGGTGAGCCGCTCTACAACGTGCCGGTGGAGGCCATCCAGCGCGCGGTGTTGCGCCACCCGGACGTGGCCACGGTGCTGGTGACCCGCGTTCCGCCGGACCGCATTGTCATCACCGTGGCCGAACACCAGCCGATGGCGACGGTGGCGGTGGGGCAGGGCGTGTATGTGGTGAACCAGGAGGGCGCGTTGTTCCGCCGCACGCAGTCCGGTGAGGACATGGACCTGCCGGTCATCACGGGGATTCCCCGGGGGCTGTTCACCGAGGACCAGGCGCGCGCGCAAACGCTGGTGCAGGAAGCGCTGGCCGCCGTGCGGGCCCACGCCAAGGCTGGGCGCGCCCAGGATGAGTTGATGGAAGTGGATGTGGAGGAGCAATCCGGCGTGACCCTGCGGCTGGGGAACCCACCGGTGGAAGTGGTGCTGGGCCGCGGCAACCTGGATTCAAAGCTGACCCGTTTGCAGGCGCTGGAGCGGCACCTGCAGCAACGTCATGAAAAGCCGCTCAAGGTCTTTTTGGACAATACGCGCCACCCGGAGCGTGTTGCCGTGCAACTTGCAGCCCCGTCCCAGTTGGGCGGCGGATGAGTGTTGGGCCGCACCGGCCCGGCACAGGCGGGGATGACGTTGGGAGGCGTCACCCCGGGAAGGATGAGGGATCATGGCACGACACAACAACGTGGTGGTTGGTCTGGACATTGGAACCACCAAGATTGCCGCCATTGTGGGTGAAATGCGTGAAAACGGCCTGGACATCATTGGGATTGGAACACATCCCAGCCGAGGTCTCAAGAAAGGCGCCGTGATCAACGTGGAAGCCACCGTGGCCGCCATCAAGAAGGCGGTGGAAGAGGCGGAGCTCATGGCCGGGGTGGAAATCCACTCGGTCTACACGGGCATTGCCGGCGGCCACATCAAGGGCATCAACAGCCACGGCACGGTGGCGGTGAAGGACAAGGAGGTGAAGGAGGCAGACGTCCGGCGGGTCATTGACGCCGCCAAGGCCATCTCCATCCCCATGGACCGTGAGGTCATCCACGTCCTGCCGCAGGAGTACGTGGTGGACGGCCATGATGGCATCAAGGACCCCATTGGCATGTGTGGTGTGCGGCTGGAAGCCAAGGTCCACATTGTCACCGGGGCGGTGGCCAACGCGCAGAACATCATCCGCTGCGCGCAGCGGTGTGGGCTCAATGTTTCAGACATTGTCCTCCAACCGCTGGCCAGCGCCGAAGCGGTGCTGACGGACGAGGAGAAGGAACTGGGCGTGGCGCTTATTGATATTGGCGGCGGCACCACGGACATTGCGGTGTTCCACGCCGGCAGCATCATCCACACCAGCGTGCTCACCATTGGTGGCAACCACCTCACCAATGACATTGCGGTGGGGTTGCGCACGCCGGCCAATGACGCCGAACGCATCAAGCAGCGTTATGGCTGCTCGCTCTCCTCCATGGTGGAGAAGGACGAGACCATTGAGGTGCCCAGCGTGGGCAGCCGCGCCCCGCGCATCCTCTCCCGGCAAATCCTGACGGAGATCATTGAGCCGCGCGTGGAAGAGATTTTTGAGCTGGCCAAGCGGGACATTGAGAGCGTGTGCAAGGGCGTCCCGCTGGGCGCGGGCATTGTCATCACCGGCGGCAGCACGTTGCTGGATGGCATGGTTGAGCTGGCCGAAGACGTCATGGGCCTTCCGGTGCGGCGCGGGATGCCGCGCGGGTTGGGCGGGCTGGTGGATGTGGTTCGCAGCCCCATGTTTGCCACCGGGGTTGGGCTGGTCCTGTACGGCACGCGCAACCTGGACAGCCGGCACTTCAAGGTCCGCGAGGACAACGTCTACGACAAGGTGGTCAAGCGCATGAAGGACTGGCTCACCGAGGTCTTTTGAAATCTTTATTCAACGGGAATGCCCAACGGGGCCAGGGCGGCCACACCGCTGGGAGCAAACGGGAAGAAACCAACACACACGGCGCGGCGGACGCAGCGCGCCAGGGAGCGGCAGGGTGAAGACCCGCCGGCACAGCATGACGATGATCCAGTTTGAAGACAGCGCAGCGCATGGGGCCAACATCAAGGTGGTGGGCGTGGGTGGCGGCGGCTGCAATGCCGTACGCACCATGATCCACAGCGGCCTGGAGGGCGTGGAGTTCATCATTGCCAACACGGATATCCAGGCGTTGGCCGCCAACCCGGCACCCGTGAAGATCCAGATGGGCAACACGCTCACCAAGGGCCTGGGCGCCGGCGCCAACCCGGAAATTGGCCGCGAGGCCGCGCTGGAGGACCGGGACCGCATTGAGGAGCTGCTGCAGGGCGCGGACATGGTGTTTGTCACCGCGGGCATGGGTGGCGGCACCGGCACCGGTGGCGCGCCGGTGATTGCGCAAATTGCCCGTGAGCTGGGCATCCTCACCGTGGGCGTGGTGACCAAGCCGTTCATGTTTGAAGGCAACCGCCGCCGCCGCCAGGCCGAGGAAGGCATCACCAACCTCAAGGCCGCGGTGGACACGCTCATCACCATCCCCAACCAGCGCCTGGTGGCGCTGGCGCAGCCTGGCACGTCCATCCTGGACAGCTTCAAGATGGCGGATGACGTGTTGCTGCAGGCGGTGGCCGGTATCAGCGAGCTCATCACCGTCCACGGCATGATCAACGTGGACTTTGCCGACGTGAAGACCATCATGAAGGACCAGGGTCTGGCGCTCATGGGCACCGGCAAGGCGCGCGGTGACAAGCGCGCGTTGGAGGCCGCGCACATGGCCATCTCCAGCCCGTTGCTGGAGGACATCTCCATTGACGGCGCCACGGGCATCCTCATCAACATCACCGGCGGCAACAACCTCACCCTGGTGGAGGTCAATGCGGCGGCCAGCCTCATCCAGGAAGCGGCGGATGAAGACGCCAACATCATCTTTGGTGCGGTGATTGATGAGACCATGGATGATGAAATCAAGATGACGGTGATTGCCACCGGGTTTGAACGCGCGGGAAGCCGCCGTCAGCCCGCGGCTCCGGCGCCCATGCCGGCGGTGGTGGCCCCGCGGGAGCGCGAGGTTTCTGCGCGCGCCGCCGCGGTGAATTGGGATCCGGCGCCGGTGGTTGCGGCACGGGTGCGGGAGGCCCGCAGCATGGACCCCATCATCCTGGACCCGGTGGAAGACAGTGAGCTGGACATCCCCACGTTCCTTCGCCGGGACGCGGCGCGCTGAAGCGCAGGAGGTCCAGCAAAAGAAATCCACAGGAGGCCCGCGTGCCATTCAACACGCAGGATGGACTCCATGCCCGCAGAGCGCGTGGTTGGCGTGCAGGTGTGTGCGTCCATGGCCCAGTGTGTTGCCGTCTCCTCCCTGACGGCAACAAGCTGCGCGCGTGACGGAGTGTGTGGTGTTCGTCTTGCGCTGAAGGGTGGCCCGCGGGTCTTCTGTGTGACGTTTGTTCCGTTGAGGAACTTGTTTCTCCCTGAGGTGCGCCGCCATGCCGCCAAACCTGGAAGTGTTGTGCACCGGGGATGAACTTCTGGGCGGCGCGGTGAGTGACACCAACACCGCCATGTTTGCCCGCCTGTTGGCACCCCTGGGCCTGCAGGTGAAACGCACCACCGTGGTGGGGGACGCGCAGGCAGACATTGCGGCGGCGCTGCGGGAGCTGTGCGCGCGCGCAGACGTGGTGTTGTTGTGCGGGGGCCTGGGGCCCACCGAAGATGACCGCACCGCTGCCGCGGTGGCCATGGTGCTGGGCGTCCCACTGACGACGGACCACGAGGCCTTGTCCCGCCTGGAGGCGCGCCTCACCGGCCTGGGCCGTGCGGTGGGCCCCAACAACCGCCGCCAGGCCAACGTCCCGCAAGGATGCACGGTGCTGCAGTCTGAGGTGGGAACCGCGCCGGGCTTTCTGGTGCGTTGTGGCGGTGCGCGGGTGTTTGTGATGCCCGGCGTGCCAGCAGAAGCGCAATGGTTTGTGGAACATCACGTGACGGCCGCGTTGCGTGAACAATCCCACGGCGTGGTGCGCAAGCAGACGCTGCGCGTGGTGGGCCTGCCGGAAAGTGCGTTGGACACGCTGGTGGCGGGCCTCGCCGACGGGGTGGCTGGCGCGTCGCTGCATTTTCGTACCGTGTTCCCGGAGAACCACCTCACCATCCAGGTGCGCGGGGCCGTGGCAGCAACGGTGGAGGACACGCTGGAACGCCTTGTTACCCACGCGCATGGACGGCTTGGCGCCGCGGTTGTAGGTGATGACGGCCGCAGTCTTCCGGCAGTGTTGCGGGACATCCTCAAGGCGCGCGGGCAGACGCTTGCCGCCGCCGAGAGCTGCACCGGTGGCCTGCTGCAAAAGCTGGTCACCGACGAGCCAGGAAGCTCAGCGGTGTTCCTGGGTGGCGTGGTGGCCTACTCCAATGACGTCAAGACCGGCCTGTTGGGCGTCCCCAAGGCCACCTGGATGGAACACGGCGCGGTGAGCGCCCCGGTGGCGGCGCTCATGGCAACCGGCATCCGGGAAAAACTTGGTGCCACCCATGCGCTGTCCATCACCGGCGTGGCGGGCCCGGAAGGCGGCACACCCCAAAAGCCCGTGGGGACGGTGTTTGTTGGCCTTGCGGGTCCGCACGGCGTGGAGACCCGCGCGTTGCTGTTGCACGGGGACCGGGAACGCATCCGCATGTCCGCCGCCATGAGCGCGTTGATGTGGTTGCTCCAGGTGCTGCGTGCGTGAGCCGCCCCGCACCCCGTGCTAGGCCAGGGCCCTTGCGCGGAGGAACCATGCGTTGGGTGACCGGTCTGGTGATGGCGGTGGTGGCATTGGCCGCCTGTGATGGATGCCGGCGGGACAACAACCGCGCGTGCCGTTCGGACGCGGATTGTGGCCAGGCGCAACAGTGCAGCAACGGCTTGTGCATTCCCACCAGCACCTCCACGTCAAGCTCCAGTTCCAGCGGGGCGTCTTCCCAGGCCAGCAGCGCCTCGTCGTCTTCGTCTTCATCTTCGTTGCTGCGCTCCTCTTCGCGGGTGGCCAGCAGCTCGGTGGGCGCCTCCAGCGTGGTGGGATCATCCTCGTCTGCGGGGTCTTCCTCCGTGACCGGCGCGTCGTCCATTGATTCCTCCAGCGGTCCGGATGCGTCCTCGGCGGGTTCTTCGTCGGCAGGGTCATCTGTGGGTGGTTCATCCTCCAGCCAGGACTGTGTCCCGGCGTGTGAAAACGGCGCGGTGTGCAATGCCGGCGCGTGCCAGTGCCCGGAGTTGGATGCAGACATTTGCGCCCGGCTGGATTTCAACTGCGGCCCGGCCACCGTGACGGACGTGTGTGGCCTGCAACGCGTGGTGGATTGCGGCGTGTGCAACGGCGTGGCGTGCGGCCCCAACAACACCTGCCTGCCGCAATGTTCCACCATCAACGTGGACCCCGCCACCTACACGCTGCTGACGGACCTCTCCTACGCTGATCAGGACGTGCTGGCGGCGTCCAACGGGGACGGTTCCGTGGTGGTGGTGCTTCGCCCACAAACCGGACAGCAGTGCCTGGACCCCTTCTCACTGTGGGTGGGCCTGGGGAGCCCCGCGCTCAGTTGGACGCTGGTGGACTTCACCGCGTCGGTGGCCAACCTCTTCCTGCTGGGCCCCGGGTCCGAACAGGGATTTGCCGTGCTGTCTGACGGCGTCAGCAACTTCATTGTGGGCGTGGATCCCAACCTCCACCTGGCGCTGTTTGACCTCACCAATGGCGTTCCAGCCTCGGGCCCGTTGGATGAAATCAACGCGTGGCTGGACACCAGCAGCCGGACCTTCCTGGATGGCGTGGCCGTGAGCGGGGATGGGTTGGCCCTGGCGCTGAGGGTCACCGACGGGCAGGGGAATGCCGTCAACCACCTCTCCGAGCGCACCAGCGTCCTGGTCCCGTTCCCCCCGCCCAATGTGTTGGGGGACCTGCGTGGTGGCGGCCTGGGAAATTACGTCGTCACCGGGTTCTCGGCGGACCGGTTGACCGTGTTCCTGATGTCCAACTTTGTGACGTTCATGGTGCACCGGGACACGCTTGCCCGTGCGTTTGTCAATCCCAACCCTGGAAATGATCCACCGTTGGTGCCCGGCTTCTTCCGTGTGCAACCGCTGCCGGGGTGCAATGAGCTGCTGGCCAACACCACGGCTGCCGGTTGTTTTGGTGAAGACGTGGTGACGGTGAACGCCCGGTTTGTCACGCCTTGAAGCCAACAGGTCCAGCCATGACCACGTCCAATGCACCCGTCCCGTTCAACCGCCCGTTTCTCACTGGCAAGGAGTTGGTCTACCTGCAGCAGGCGCTGCAATCCCGGCACCTGTCCGGGGACGGCGCGTTCACCAGGAAATGCAATGCGTGGCTGGAAGCCAACACCAAGGCGCACAAGGCCCTGCTCACCCACAGTTGCACGGCCGCGCTGGAGATGGCCGCACTGTTGATGGACCTCAAGCCCGGGGATGAGGTCATTGTGCCGTCCTTCACGTTTGTGTCCACCGCCAACGCCATTGCGTTGCGCGGTGCCACGCCGGTGTTTGTGGACATACGGCAGGACACGCTCAACCTGGATGAACGTTTGCTGGAGCGTGCCATCACCAAGGCCACGCGCGGAATTTTTGTGGTGCACTACGCCGGGGTGGGCGCGGAGATGGACACCATCAACGCGGTGGCCGCGGCCCACAAGCTTACGGTGGTGGAAGATGCCGCGCAGGGCATCATGGCGTCCTACCGCGGGCGCCCTCTGGGGAGCCTGGGGGCCATGGGGTGTCTCTCCTTCCATGAGACCAAGAACCTGGTGAGCGGGGAGGGCGGGGCGCTGCTCCTCAATGACCCCGCACTGTTGCAGCGCGCAGAAATCATCCGCGAGAAGGGCACCAACCGCAGCCAGTTCTTCCGGGGACAGGTGGACAAATACACCTGGGTGGACGTGGGGTCTTCCTACCTGCCCAGTGAATTGATTGCCGCGGTGCTGTTGGCGCAGCTGGAGGAGGGGGACCACATCCACGCCTCACGCCATGCGGTGTGGGACACCTACCACGCCGGGTTGCGGGACCTTGAGGCGCGCGGCGTGTTGCGCCGCCCCGTGGTGCCGGCCCACGTCCAGCACAACGCGCACATGTACTACGTGTTGTGCCGTGACCTTGAAGAGCGCACGCAACTCATTGCGTTCCTCAAGGCGCGCAACGTGGCGTCGGTGTTTCACTACGTTCCGCTGCACAGCGCGCCGGCGGGGAAACGCCTGGGCCGCACGCCAGGAGACATGCCCGTGACGGACCGCGCGGGTGACACGTTGGTGCGCCTGCCCATGTTTGGCGGGTTGACGGAGGAAACGCGCGTTTTGGAACTGGTCCACACGTTCTACGCTGGACGTTGACGGGACCTGGCGCTCAGGGCGCGGTTTTGGGCACCTGCGCCCAGAAGAACCCACGAAAATCTCCGACGGCAAACCCCGTGGCGGCGTCCTGCGGGTAATGCGCTTTGAGAAGGTCCGCCACGCCGGGAGCCATTTGTTGGGTGGTTCCATGGCATTGGATGCACGGGGCCAAAACGCCAATGGGCTTGAGCACGCCCAGGCTGTCCCCAAGGTCCACCACCAGCGGTTTCACATTGGCCACCGGTTGGCCCGCGGCGGCATCCAGGGGCTCTTTGACCCAGGCGCGCGGGGCGTTCTCCGGGTTGCGCAATTTGTGGCTGGTGCGGCCCAACGGGAACCCGCTTTCGGTGTTGACGGCCTGCGCCAGGGACGGGGCATCCACGCGGCACACGTCCATGGCGGCGGCGGGGCCGTCCTTGCCCATGACCTCCAGCAGCCGCGCGCCCAGGCGCGTCTGGAGCGCGGTCATGGCAACATCCGCGCGGTCCACGGCCGCCTTGTGTTCCGCCGGGACCGCCGCAAGTTCCCAGACCACCGGGGTTGCGGGCTTGGCGGCGCTGGCCGGGGCCGGCGTTTTGTTGGTGGAGGCGCAGGACACCAGGGACACCAGGGACATCACAACAGCCAACTTCAACACGCGCATGGGTTCACCCTTCGGTGGAGAACGCCCTGGCCAACGCCCGCGCCTCCACCATGTTGTCTTCAATGGAACAGTAGGTCCAACGCCCGTACCGCCCCACGGAGTACACCCCGTGAGCGTTGAGCGCGGCGGTGTTGCGCGCCACCGCGTCCAGCGAAGCGCGCGTGATGTGCACGTAGGCCGGGTCCATGACCACGCTGTGGTGGGCCACCAGGCGCTGCGTGGTGAGGATGCCCTGCGCGGAGAGGTCCTCCAGCACGCGCGGCAACATGGCTTCCGGGTCTGTGGCGGCGTCCCGGGGGTATCCCAGCTCCACGTAGAGGCTCATGCGCGGGCCATCAAAGATGTTGTCGTAGAAACCCACGCGGTAGAAGCTGCGCGCGCGGTCCGGGACGTAGAGCCAGTGCACATTGCGTGGCCCCTTGGCAGAAAATCCCAGGTTGAACACCATCACCTTGTTCCAGGTGAAGGTTCCGGGCGGCTCGTGCAGGCCACACATGGACAACAACGCGGGCAGCGGCGCCGACGACACCAGCCGCTCATACCGGATGCTGCGCGCCGCGGTGTGGGCCACCCGGTCCTTCAGGTCAATCTTCACCACCGGTTGGGACAGGGACAACGCGCCGGGGCGCACCGCGCTCAACAACGCGTGCACGTATTGGATGGCGCCACCTTCAGGGTAGGTGAAGGTGCTGTTGTAGCTCTGGTTGTCCGGCGTGCGCATGTTGGCAATGACGTCACGCAGCTCCACGTGGGGGAAGAAGCGCCCCATGGCGTCCTGGTCCAGGGTGGCCAGGTCGGTTGCGTAGAGCTTTTCATTGTACGGGAAGAGGAACTTCTCACACACCGCGCGTCCCAGGCGGCCCATGAGCATGTCCTTGAAGTTCTGGTAGGACGCGCCCGCGCCGCCCTGCTGCGCCATGTAGAGGTCATGCAGGCATTCAATGAAGTCTTCTTGCGGCAGCTGGTGGATGTTCTTCTGGAAGGGGAAGTCCACCCAGCGGTCCTTGAACGCAATGAAGGACTTCTTCTGGACGGTGAGGACGCGCTGCCCCGGCATGCGTTGTTTGAGCCACGCCTCCAGGTCCGGGTGTTTGAAGTGGAAGAAGTGTCCGGAGTAGTCCCAGACAAAGCCGTCCTTGGTGATGGTCTTGCAGTAGCCGCCAGGCTCTTGGTCTGCCTCCAGGATGAGGTAGTCCTGGTCTTTCAGGAACGCCGCGGTGGCCAGACCCGTGACGCCAGCGCCCACAATCAAGGTGCGAACAGACTCCATGCCCCGCCCGTGTTAGCGCAGCCCGGTCACCGGGAGAAGTGGTGCCCTCCACCGCAAGGATGACGTCATGCCGGTGGCGCGGGGCGGCCGGGTCTTGTAAGGCTGCCGCCCATGAGCATGGACGTGTTGAACAGGTACAAGCAGGCGTTTGTGGAAGCCCTGGCCACCGCGCTGGAGGTTCCCGCGCAGGACGTGGCCAAAGAAGTGAAACCCGCGGACCCGGCACACGGGGACCTGGCGTATCCCGCGTTTGGCATGGCCAAGAAGCTGCGCAAGGCGCCGCCGGCCATTGCGGCGGACCTGGCGGGGCGCCTCAAGGTGGACGGGCTGTCCATTGCGGCGGTGGGGCCGTACGTCAACGCGCGCTACACGGCCAACCCGTTCAATGCTGACGTCCTCACCGCGGTGCGTGACCCGTCGTCGGTATGGGGTCACTCCACCCAAGGCGCGGGCCGCACGGTGGTGTTGGATTATTCGTCACCCAACATTGCCAAGCCCATTGCGTTCCACCACATCCGCTCCACCATGATTGGCAACGCGCTGGCGCACCTCTACCGCGCGTGTGGTTACACGGTGGAAGGCATCAACTACCTGGGGGACTGGGGCAAACAGTTTGGCCTGGTGGCGGTGGGGTTCCAGGAATACGGGGACCCCGCGCGCAAGAATGAGCTGGGCCACCTGGTGGAGGTCTACGTCAAGGCCAACAAACGGGCCAGCGAGGACCCCGCGTTTGATGAGCGCGCCCGGAGCTTCTTCAAACGCATGGAGGACGGTGACAAGGAAGCCCTGGCGTTGTGGCAGGAGTTCCGCGCGGCCAGCGTGGACCAGCTCAAGGACATCTACGCGCGGCTGGGCGTGGCCTTTGAGCACATGGAAGGAGAAAGCCGCTACCAGGGGAAGATGGATGCGGTGGTGGATGAGATTGCGCGCACCGTGGGCGTCAAGGAGAGCCAGGGCGCCCTGGTGGTGGACATGCCCTACGCCGAGGGTGAGCCGCCGGTCATGCTCAAGAAGAACGACGGCAGCACCCTCTACGCCACGCGGGATCTGGCCGCGGCCATGGACCGGCAGGAACGCTTCAAGTTTGACCGCAGCCTCTACGTGGTGGCCACCGACCAGGCGCTGCACTTCCGCCAGTTTTTTGCCGTGCTCACCAAGATGGGCAAACCGTGGGCAGACCGGATGGTCCACGTCAATTTTGGCCGCGTGCAGGGCATGAGCACCCGCAAGGGCAACCTGGTCATGTTGACGGATGTGTTGGATGAGGCGCGCAACCGTGCCCTGGAGAAGGTGACGGAGAACGCCAAGGCCGGCCGCATCCACACCGAGGATCCGGAGAAGCTGGCCGACCAGATTGGCCTGGGCGCGGTGGTCTTTGGTGACCTCAAGAACCGCCGCGTGTCCGACTATGAATTTGATTGGGAAGCCGTGTTGTCTTTTGAGGGCCACACCGGCGCGTACCTCCAGTACAGCCACGCGCGCACCTGCAACATCCTGCGCAAGGGTGGTGGCGCGCCCAAGACGTACAATCCGGCGTTGCTCACGCTGCCCGAGGAGGAGCAGGTGCTGCGGGAGATTGCCCGCCTGCCGGGCGTGGTGGGTGACGCCGTGGCGGACAATGAACCAAGCCACGTGGCGCGGCTGTTGTTGGACGTGGCTGCCGCGTTCAGCCGCTACTACACGCTTGGCAACCAGGAGCCCGCCAAGCGCGTGCTGTTGGACGGGGCGGATGAATTGCGGGCCGCACGCCTTGCGCTGACGGATGCCGTGCGCATCACGCTGCGCAACGGGCTGGAATTGCTGGGCGTGCCCACGCCGGAAACCATGTAGCCGCTAGGGCGGGAGCACGGTCACCATGGGTGCGGGGTTGAGGTGGCGCTTCACGCGAATGTGGCGTGACTCGGCGTTGTTGGCCGCGCAGTCACCGCCGGTGGCCTGCAGCATCAGGTTCACCATCCCACCGCCGTGCACAAAGGGGTTGGTGGTGCGGGTGGCCCAGTTGTTGTTGCAGGAGTTGCAGTTGTTCAGGTTGCAGGGGTCCCGCGCCTCCTGGGTCCCCAGCAGGAGTGAAAAACGCACCGTGGTGGCGCCTGGGCAGTAGGCAAAGTGTTCGCCGGTGAACTGCCGTTCGTCCTGGGCCACCCAGGAGCCCGCCGGGAGGTTCAACGTACGGCCGTAGGTTGAGCTCACGCCGTTGACGCTGGTGGCCATGCAGGATGATTTCAGGTTGAAGTACATGCGAGGCGGTGGGTTGACCGGCGTTGCCACGCCAAACTCACAAATCTCATCAATGCTGGCGTTGAAATTGTCACACCGTCCTGACCAGGCCTGCCGGTCCGTGGGGTCCAGCGTGGCGTAGTGGTCAAACGTGGCCACACCGTCGCTGCCGTTGGCATCTGTGGATTGGCCACAGGCGTTGGCCACCACGTCCACGCCGCCAAACGGCAACAACGCAAGCCGCACCTGGGCCACCACCTGGCCTCCACCGGAACCCTGGAGCCAGAAGGCCAAAGGCGTTCCATCCAGCTGGAAGAAGCGCAGGTTGGAGCCGTTGGTGTTGAGCGTGGAGAACAACGGCACCGTCACCACGACGACGGCGCCGGCCACGTCAGCGCCATTGTAGTCAATGCGCACCACCCGCGCGCAATCCGGCAGGCCCCCGGCATCCACCGGGCCGGCCGCGTCCAACACGTCGGTCCCTGCGTCGTCGGGGGTGCTGGCATCTGCTGCGGCTGCAGCGTCAGGGGGAAGGGCAGCATCCAGCAGCGCGGCTGCATCACCGGGTGGCGCTGCGTCCAAGCCCAAGGCGGCATCTGCCGGTTCGGCAGCATCCACGGTGGTGGAAGCATCCTCTCCCGTGGAGGCATCCCGTTGGGCGCCGCCGTCTCCCGGAGGAATGTTTGCGTCCCCAGCGGCGGCGTCCATGGCGCCACCCGCATCCTTGGGCGCACCGGCGTCCGTTGGCGGCAAGCGCCCGGCGTCCGGCAACACGCAGAACCCGGTCCCGTCACAGGTGGTGGCGCCGGGGCAGTCCAGGGAGGTCTTGCAGGTGCGCTGGCAGGTGCCCTTGAGGCACGCATGGTCCGCTGCACAGTCCTGCTGCTTGTCGCACTGGTAGGCGCCGGGACGGCACGCCCAGGCGCCAAGTCCCACCACCATCACCGCCCAGCACCAGCGCCACATCCACACCACCCTAGACCACGCCACCACGCTGCTCACCACGTCACAGGTGGGACAGTGCGCACACCATCTTGCCCGCCGTCACCGTTCGCCCAGCACATGCTCCAGGGCCACACACAGCGCGGTGTTGATGGGTTGAGAGGGGTGGTCAAGGGCGCCGGACAACACCGCCACGCGGCGGTGGAGGTCTTCAAACACCGGCATGGGGATGCGCCCGTCTTCCACGTCCTGTTGCGCCTGCACCATGGTGGCTGGCTGCGCTTCATGCAGCTGCCAGCACACCGCAAGCTCCAGCCCACGCTTGGAGCGCACGCCTGAAAAGCCGAACAGCCGGCAGACCACCGGGCGCCACGCGTACTGCGTGCACCGTCCCTGGCCCACCGATGTTGGCGCATAGAACACGCACCACCCGCCCTGGTGCGCGCGGGCCCGGGCCAGCAACTCCACGGCGTCACCGCGGTCCATCGCAGCCAGCGCCAACGGCAACAGTTCGGCGGGCGTGGCGGCCACCGCGGGATTTTCACAACACGCGCCACAACCGGGAGGGCAGGCCAGGCCCGTTTGTTGGGCCATGGCCCCGGTCTCCCGGTCACAATCCCGCAGCACCGCCAGGACCGCTGAAGCGGTGGTGCGCAGCGGGGTGGTCACGGCGTGCCACGGCGTTTTTCCACCTCGTCCAGGAAACGTTGTGCGGCCCATGCCAGGTCGTCTTCGGAGTCCACCTGCTTTTCATCCACCAGGAAAAAATGGAGATGCCCCTGCGCGGTCCACGCTTCCAGCTGCGCCAGCCGTTCAGGTGGCAGGTCCAGGTGGTCTTCCGCCTCGTCGGTGAGGAATTCGTAGCCCACCCGCCGCGCGGCATCCCATCCGTCGGCGTTGAACACCACGTTCTCCTCGGAAAAGGAGACGTTCTCCTCAATGGTGTAGCCGCGGCGCTCAAACACGCGGCGCAACACGGCGCATCCCTGGGCCTCGCTCAGCATGGTCCCCATCCTACCAACAACGCTGGCGTCACGGAACACCCGTGGCAAACCGCAGCACATCCAACAACGCGTCCAGCACCAGCACCGCCACGCTGCCATCCACAACGCCGCGGGTGGCTGCTTCTCCCACGCCCGCAGGATCCCCGCGCGCCTGCAGGCCGGCGCGCGCGCCCATCAACGTCACCGCCAGCCCAAAACTGGCGGCCTTGAGCGTGGAGAACACCAGGTCACCCAAACGCACCGCATCAAACGCCACAAAACTCCGCGGCTCCACGGCAAATGCGGCTTTCATGGTGATGACGCCGGCAAGCTCACCGGACAACAGCGCGGGTGGCGCCAGCACCACCGCCGCCAGCAGCGCACCCAGGATTTCCGGCGCGGCAAACAAACGCAGCGGGTCATCTCCCATCAAGACCACCGCATCCACCTGCCCGGTGGCCTTGCGGGTGGCCAGGCGCGCCGCCAGCCCCGCCCCGCCGCGCGCGGCAAACATGATGCCCACCATCAGCGGTGCAAACTCGTTGACAATGAGCACCAGGTACTCCGGCCCAATGAAGCTCTGGTCCCCCAAAACGCGGCGCGCCTGCCAGCCGGCCTGCCAGCACAAACTGGCGCCCACAAAGCCCACCGCCGTGCACACCAGCACCAGGGAGCCCATCAACGCCCGGTCCGCCGCCGCCAGCACCGCGCGAAATGGCACGTCCCGTTTCCACAGGTGCAACGCCAGGCCCGTCACCAGCTGCCGCAACGTAGGGGTCACCGGGCCAGCCCCACGGTGAGCGCGTGGTTGAGCACCACAATGGCCAGCACGCTCACCACCGCGGCGCGCATCACCGCGTGGCCCACCGCGTCTGCCCCGCCGCGGGCCGCATCTCCCACCGCGGTGGCGGTGATGCCCGAACACAACCCGTAGGCCGCCACCTTCCACAGCCCCAAGGTGAAATCACTCCACAGCGCGTAACGCGCCACGCTGGCCCAGGTCATCCACGGCGTCACGCCGCCAAACGCCCAGGCAAACAGCGTGGCGGAAACAAGGGACACTGCATTGGACCAGGCCATCAACAGCACCGCCGCCACCGGCATGGCCAGGATGCGCGGCGCCACCCAAAGCCCCACGGTGTCCACGCCCAGGGCCTTCATGGCGTCCACCCTGTCGGTCACGCGCAACGCCGCCAACTGTGCAGCGTGCAGTGCGCCCAGCCGCGCCGAGAGCGTGAGTCCCATCAACAGCGGGCCCACCTCACGCGCCGCAGAAAAATACGCCGCCCAGCCAAATGCCTCCGGCGCGCTGTAGCGGCGCACGTAACCCATGCCTTGCACCGCAACAATGCACCCCACACACACGCTGGCCAGCACGGTGACCGGCAGGCACGTCAACCCGCACACCTGCACCTGCTCCACCACGCTGCGCAGTCCCACCCGCCCGCGCACCAACGCACGCATGGCGCGCCACAGCGTGAGCACCATCTGGCCCAGCACCACCGCCGTTCCCACCACGGGCCGTCCCGCGGCCACCAGCAGTGCAATGCCCGCGTTCATGCGCCCAGCTCCCGCTCCAGCGCCGCCTGGTCCGGTGGCATGGCGCGCAACGTCCCGCCCGCCAGCAACCACACCTGGTGGGCGCGAACCGCCACCCGCGCCACGTCATGCGTGGTGAGCAACACCGCGGCCCCATGGCCGTGCGCCGTCTCCAGGATGAACTCCAGCACCACGGTGGACGTGATGGGGTCCAATCCCGCGGTTGGGTCATCCAGCAGCACGCACGGCGGGCGGTGCACCAGCGCGCGGGCCAGGGCCACGCGGCGCTGCATTCCTCCGCTCAGCGCGCCGGGAAGCTTGTGCGCGGCGTCCTGCAGGCCCACGTCCAGCAAAATGTGCTCAACCCGCGCGTTCACTTCCGCCGGGGGCACGCCAGCGCGCCGCAGGCGGTGGGCCACATTTTCAAACACCGTGAGGTCATCCAAAAGTCCTGGGCTGGACAACAACACGCCCAGGCGCTGCTGCACCGCCGCCATCCCGTGGGTGACGTGGTCCACATCCTCAACCACAATCCGTCCGGTGCACGGGTGCAGGCCACACAACGCGCGCAACACCACACTTTTGCCAGACCCGGTGGCCCCCACCAGTGCGCCCACTCCGCCGGCGTCCAGGCGCAGGTTGCCGCCGCTCAACAGTTGGCGTTCCCCCGCCGCCACGCCCAGGTTCTGGGTGTGGAACACGCTCACGGGTCATCCGGGCGGCCAACGGATTTCAGCAGGCTGCGCAGGCTCACCTTGGGCATCTTGCCGTCAAAAAACACATACAGGCTCACCGTCACCAGCAGGGAGAACGCGCCCAACAACGCCACCAGCGGAATGACCGGGATGCCCCACAGCCGGATGTCCAGCTTGATGAGCTCATCCATGGCCGCGCTGGTCAGTGCGGCCACCAGCCCCGCCGCCACCACGCTCACGCCCAACATGCGCACGCTGCGCGCCAGCGCCTGGATGCCCGGCCCACCCGCGCGCACCGTCAGTTTGCCAGCCTCCATATCCAGCAGAATCTGGCTCAGCTGCAGCGGGAGGTCCTGCGCAAACCCAATGAGCTGCAGCAACAGGCGCGGCGCGCCACCTTCCAGCCGGCGTGGGTCATAACGGTCCTTGAGCAACCGCGTGGCGTAGGGAAGTGCCACCTGGGACACATCCAGCTGCGGGTAGAGGTCCCGCATCACGCCTTCAAACGTCACTGCTGCCTTGCCCAGCACCGCGTATTCCCGGGGCACACGAATGTGGTGCCGCACCGCCAGGTCAAGCAGGTCCCGCAACAACGCCTGGCTCTTGATGTCCTGCAGTGCCAGACCCATGTACCGGTCCAACAGCGTGGTGATGCCCGCCTTGAACGCGCCCAGGGATACGCGCTCCTCGCTCTCCCCCATGCGGTAGAGCAGGCGCGCCAGGCTGTCCGGGTCCCGCAGGCTCACCGCCAGCAACAGCGCCACCAGCCGGTCCTGCGCGTCCCGCGTCAGCCGGCCCACCAGGCCAAAATCCAAAAGGCCAATCTGCCCGTTGTCCAGGATGAGCACGTTGCCGGGATGTGGGTCCCCGTGGAACAGCCCGTCCACAAAGACCTGCTCAAAGGCCACCGCCACAAACTTTTCGGCAATGGCTTTCCGGTCCGCGGTCTTGGGCAGGTCCGCCAGGCGTGTGCCGTGGATGTGCTCCATCACCAGCACCGTGCGGCTGCACAAGGGCTCGTAGACCTTGGGGATGCGCACGGTGTTGCGCGGCGTATGCAGCTGGTGGAACGCCAGGATGTTGCGGAGCTCCTGCCCAAAATCCAGTTCGGCCAGCAGCGCCTGCTCAAACTCCTGGACCACCACGCTGCTCTTGTAGATGCCGGCTTCTTCAAACACCGCATCCATGACGCCGGCAAACGTGCTGAGCAGGCTGATGTCCGCCGCCATGCGCGCCGCAATGTTGGGCCGCTGCACCTTCACCACCACCTTGGTTCCATCCAGCAGCGTGGCGGCGTGCACCTGCGCAATGGACGCGCTGGCCAGGCATTCGGTGTGGACGTCCAGGAACACCGCACCCATGGGTTGTCCCAGGGCCGTCTCCAGCACCGTCCTGATGGCGTCAAACGGCAGCGGCGGGACGTGGTCCTGCAGGCGGGACAGCGCCACAATGAAGGAGGGCGGCAACAGGTCCGTGCGCGTGGACAGGATTTGTCCCAGCTTCACAAACGTGGGGCCCAGGTCCTCCAGCAACGCGGCAAACCGCTCAGCGCGGCGGTCCTGGTCCCTGGCACCCAGTGGGATGTTACCGCCGGCAGCTTCGGTCAGGCCGCGGCTGCGGCCCATGAGGTGGCCAAACCCGTGGCGCATGACCACCCGCGCAATTTCCTGAAGCCGCCCCAGGTCTGTTGGCATGACGGTGCAGGGTTGTACGGGGTTGCCGCACCGCACGCCAGTGCCCCGGCCCCGGTCCACTTCCATCCACCGCGCGCCGTGCTAGACGCCGCGCCGGGCAACGTTGGCACCCCGGAGGCAGATCATGGAGCAGCCAGGGATGGAACCTGTGACACCACCGGCGCAACGCAAGGCAAACGGGGGCGCCGTCAGCCACCGCCGCTACATTGCCATCACCGGCAGCATTGGCGTGGGGAAGTCCACGCTCACGGATTTTTTGTGCCGGACCTACAAGGTCACGCCGTTTTTTGAACCGAATGATCAAAACCCGTACCTTCAGGACTTCTACGCGGACATGAAGACCTGGGCGTTCAAGAGCCAGCTGTTCTTCCTCACCCACAAGTTCCGCATCCACCAGGACCTGGACCGCAACCCCGGCACCGTGGTGCAGGACCGCACCATCTATGAAGACGCCGAAATTTTCGCCAAGAACCTCCACCTCACCGGCGCCATAGACGCGCGGGATTGGGCCGTCTACGAGGAGCTTTACCGCACCATCCTGCGGTCCCTGCGCCCGCCGGACCTCATGATCTACCTGCGGTGCAGCCCGCGCATGCAGCGCCAGCGCATCAAGCTGCGCGGCCGTCAGATGGAACAGAACATCCCGGCGGCCTATCTGAAAAAACTGGGCGCTCTTTACGAAGAATGGTTTGAGCGGTTTGACGGCGCGCCCAAGATTGTCCTGGAGACCGACCGGGCCAACTACCTGGAGGACCTGGTCCACCGCATTGACGTGCTCAAGGAAATTGAACGCCACCTCACCGCGTGAACCGCCTCCGTCACAACCCGCGCGCCGTCACGCTGGTGGCGTCTTTGTTGCTCATGGTGCCGGTGTTCACGGGCCCCGGCGTGAAGCCCGGCTGGCCACGCGCCTGGGAAGGGGACGAGCCGCACTACGTGGTGATGTTGCACAGCCTGATCAATGACCATGACCTCAACGTGCGCAACAACTACTGGCGTGCGCACCAGGGGGAGCTGGACGCGGGGCGCACCATGGCCGCCAGCCCGCTGTTGGACCACCAGTCTGCTTTTTGGGTGGGGCCATCCCGGGTGGAGTGGTGCCAGGTGTATGCGTGCCAGCCTGAGGCGTGGCGTCGCAACGCGGATGGTTCGGTCACCCCGCACCTGTTGGCCGGCAAGGTGGAGCCGTTGGTGCCCGAGGTCCCCAGCCATCCCGCCGGGTTGCCCCTGGCGTTGGCGGCGGTGTTGTGGCCGTTGGCCGGGACAACGCTGTTGGAGCCCGCTGCCGTGGTGTGCATGGGGCTCATGATGGTGGCTGCGTTGTGGTTGTTCACGCGGCTGTTGCGCGGCCTGGGTGCACCGGCGTGGCAGGCCGCGTGGCTTGGTGCGGTGGCGTTTTTGTGCACGCCGGTGTGGCACTACAGCCGGTCCCTCTTCAATGAAGGTGCGTTGTTGTTGACGCTGTTGTGGGCCTGCGTGGTGACGGTGGAACGCCGTCACGGTGCGTGGGCGGGCGCCGGCCTGGGTCTGGGCATCATCATGAAACCACCCTGGGCGCTGTTGGCCATCCCGTTGTGGTGGGACACGCTGAAGCACCACTCCCGAAGAAACGCGCTGGCTTTTGCCGCGGCGGGGACCGTGGCGGTGGCCGCCGTGTTGGGGCTCAATGCCCTCATCTATGGCGGGCCGCTGCGCACCGCACAGCCATTTGTCGTTGGAAATCCGCTCAACGGTCTGGTGGGGCTGCTGCTGGACCCCCGCCATGGGTTGTTGCCCACCGCGCCCATCCTGGGGATGGCCTTCTGGGGCTGGCGCGTCCAACACCACCACCGGCAAAGCCGCATGCTGCTGGCGGTTGCGCTCACGTGGCTGCTGTTCATGGCGGCGTGGTGGGCTTGGGACGGCGCCTGGTGTTTTGGGCCCCGCATGATGGTGCCGCTCATTCCGCTGTTCATGGTGGGGATGTTGGCGTGGCGCCTGGACACGCGGCCGCAGCGCGTGCTGGCGGGGACGCTGCTGGCGTTGGGATTTGTGTTCAACGCGGTGGGTGCTTTGTTCTACCACCGCGCCTATGGCCGCCATCCCCTGGAAGTGGTGTGGAGCTACCTGGGCCCGCGCTGAAAGCGCTCACAGCTTGAGCCGCTGCACCAGCTTGGCCACGTCATCCAATTCCTCCTCGTGGACCACAAAGAAGTGCGGCCACGTTGCGGTGTCCAACGCCTGGGACGCCATCATGAAACCCGGCCGTGACGCCTGGGACACCGGCATGAGCGTCACCACGTTGACCCAGCTGGGGTGCGCGCGCCGGAGCTTTTGCAGCAACACCAGACCATCCACGCGGCCGCCCTGCGTGTCTGCGTGGACGTGGAAGGGGACCACCATGGCGGCGGGGGGGGCGTTGAACTGAGCCAGCTGGGCAAGCACGTCCTGGTCCGGGGTCCCGCGCGGGATGAGCAGCTGTGGCTCGGACGCAATCCCCAATGCCTCCACCAGCGCCACCACGCGGTCCCGGATGGACGCGTGGTACGGCCGCACCAGGACCAGGACGGGTGATTGCTCAGGAGGTGCGGTGGCCATTGTGTGGGCTCATGTGGGGCCACGGAATCCGCTGGATTCAGCTGGCGCCAAAATTTTGACCCCCACCGTTCCTACCCATACCTTGATTGCGAACCACGGGACATGAGCCGGGAGTACGCATGAAACGCCAGGGCATTGGGTTGGGGTGGCTGGGTTTGCTGATGGCCTGCCAGGGGCCCGCTGCGCTTCCGCCGCCGGTGGTTGCCCCCGTGGTTGCCGCCGCGCCGCTGGCGCCACCCGCCCCGGTGCCGGTGGTGGTGGAACTTCCCGTGGATGTGCAGGTGCAGGCCGCCAGTGGACGCCTTGGCCAGGCCACATTGGGCGTGGTGCTGGCCCGCGCGGGTCTCAGCCCGGACACCGCCACGCGCGTGATCAACGCGTTGTCCAAGACGGTGGACCCGCGCCGCATGCGCCCCAGTGACGTGGTGGCGTGGCGCGTGGAGGACCGGCAGTTGACGGTGTTGACCGTGGGCCGCGTGCGTGAGGACGGCGTGCCTGAAGAGGTGGCGCTGCGCCCGGGCCAGGCTGGCAGCTATGTGGTGGCGCGCAGCAGTGACGAGGTGCGCGTGGAAACCCGCCAGCTGGGCGGCCGCGTGGTGGGAACGCTGTATGACAGCATCCTGGCCCTCAAGGAGACCCCGCAGCTCATCAACCAGGTGGTGGACGTCTTTGATTCGCAAATGGACTTCTACCGTGAGGTGCAAAACGGTGACGCCTTCAAGGTCATTGTGGAGAAACGTTTTGCCGGAGACCGGTTCATTGGCTACGGCCGCGTGCTGGCCGCGGAGTACCAGCAGGGCCGCCGCACGTTGCGCGGTTTTTCCTACACCGACGCCAACGGCCGCACCGGCCACTATGACGAGAATGGCCGCAGCCTGCTCACCGCGTTCTTGAAGACGCCCATGGAGTTCACCCGCATCACGTCACGCTTTGGGATGCGCTTCCACCCCGTGCTCAAGGAACGCCGCGCCCACAACGGCGTGGACTACGGCGCACCCACCGGCACGCCCGTGTGGTCGGTGGGGGAGGGCCGCGTGGTGAGCGCGCGTGACGAGGGCGCCTGCGGCAACGCGGTGATGATCCAACACCCCAACGGCTACCTCACCGGGTATTGCCACCTGTCCCGTTTTGGCGCCGGGATGCGCGCTGGCGTGCACATCAACCAGAAGCAGATCATTGGCTACGTGGGCACCACCGGCCGCTCCACCGCCCCGCACCTCCACTTCCTCATGAAAAAGGGTGGCGGCTACGTCAACCCCCAGCGCGTGGAAACACCGCGTGCGGTGGGGCTTTCCGGGGCGGACCTCAAGCGCTACAAACAGGACGTGGGCGCGCGCCTGACGGATCTTGCAGCCATGCCCAGCGCGTGAGGACGGGGTTGCCTTTGAAACAACACGGTGGGGCCCTTGGTGTGTTGCTGCTGGCGTGGTGCGCCGGCGCTCCGGGTCTTGCCCTGGCTGAAGCGCCACGCGTGGTGGCCGGGGTGGAGCTCACGCCCATCCTCCAGCGGCTGACGCTGGAACAAAAAGTGGGGCAGCTGCTCATCCTGGGCTTTGGCGGCATGGAGATGGACGAGCGCGCCGAAAAACTCCTGCGGGACAAGAAGCCCGGCGGCGTGGCCCTTTTCTCCCGCAACATTGGACCGCGTGCGCAGGTCAGGGCGCTCACCACAGACGTGCAGCGTGTGTTTGCGCGGGAGATTCCGCCGTTTATCGCCGTGGACCAGGAAGGCGGAAACGTCATCCGCCTCAAGGAGCGCACCACGCTGCTCCCCAGCGCCATGGCCCTGGGGGCGGCGCGTTCCACCGCCCTGGCGGAGGCCAGCGGCCGCGCGGTGGGCGCGGACCTCCGCCTGCTGGGTTTCAACATGAACTTTGCGCCCGTGCTGGACGTCAACAGCAACCCGGCCAATCCCGTCATTGGCGTTCGTTCGTTTGGGGAGAGCCCGGAGCTGGTGGCAGAGATGGGCAGTGCGTTTGTGGCCGGGCTGCGCGCCGCCGGCGTGGCCGCGGTGGCCAAACATTTTCCCGGCCACGGGGACACCCGCGAGGACAGCCACTACCACCTGCCCACCGTGCCCCATGGGCTGGAACGCCTGCGCACCGTGGAGCTGCTTCCGTTCAAGCGCGCTTCCGCCGAGGGCCTTTCGGCCATCATGAGCGCGCACCTGGCGCTGCCCGCCGTCACCGGGGACCAGGACCTTCCCGCATCCCTCTCCAGCGCCGTCAACATGGGCCTGTTGCGCCGGGAGATGGGCTTTGAAGGCATCATCATGACCGACGGGTTGGAGATGGAAGCCGTGGCTGCCCGCTACGGTGCCGGCAAGGCCGCCGTGAGTGCGGTGAAGGCCGGCGCAGACATGGTGATGGTGTTGTGGTTCCCCGAGCGCAAGACGGAGGTCCACCGCGCACTGTTGGAGGCCGCGCGGTCCGGGGACATCTCCCGGGAACGGCTGGATGACGCCGTGCTGCGCGTGCTGGGGGAAAAGGCGCGCCTGGGTTTGCTGGGGCCGGTCCCTCCTCCTCCGCCGTCACCAGGGATGTCCACGCTGGGCATAGACAACCAGGTGGCCGCTGCTTCCGTCACCATGCTCAAGAATGAAGGAGATGTGTTGCCCCTGGTGGGCGGCCAGCGCGTGCTGGTGGTGAGCCCGGACCGCACGTTTGCTGCGGCCATGCGGCAACGCCTCCCGGACGTTCGCACGGTGATGCTGCCGTCCACCGCCACCCATGAACGGCAACGCGCGGTGCTCAAGCAGGCTGTGAAGATGGGCCGGGACGTGGACGTTGTGGTGGTGGCCGCCATCAATGATGTCCAGCTCAAGGCAGCGCGCGCGCTGTTGGAGGACCGGCCGGGCCGGCCGGTGGTCCTGGTGAGCTTCCTCAGCCCGTACATGGTGTCCCAGCTGCCAGACGTGGACGCCTACCTGTGCACCTACAGCTACCTGCGCCCGTCCCAGGTGGCCGCCGCGCGCGTGTTGACGGGGCACGCCCAGGCCCGCGGAAGGCTTCCGGTCACCATCCCCAACATGCACGCTTTTGGTGACGGCATTGTTCCACCACGCGCCGCCGCCGTGGGTCCCTGAAGTTCAACGCTGCAATGGTTCCAGTTGACGTCTGGTTCAGCCCGGTGGTGGCTTGCACTGCCCGCACAACATGGCGTCCGCCACGCGCAACCGCCGGCAGACCTCACGCCCCAGGTTCATCATGATGAGCGCGTACATGCGCACGTTGCCCTGGTAGAGCGCCCGCAACGCCGCATACGGGATGACGTAGACCGTGGCGTCCTGCCGGGTGCGTGCGGTGGTGCCGCGGGGCTGCATGTCCAAGAAGCTGGCCTCGCCAAAAAACGCGCCGGGACCCATGCGGCCCAACATCTGCCCGCACTTGGAGACATCCACTTCACCCTGCGCCAGGATGAACAGCTCCCTGGCCTGGTCTCCCTCGCTGTAGACCAGGGTGTTGGCCGGCACGTGGCGCACTTCCATGCGGTCCGTCAGGATGCAGCGGCAGTCCTCCTGCATTCCGGAGAACAACGGCGTGCGTTCCAGCACGTGCGCATCAAAGGACTCACAGGTGGGCGCCAGCGTGTCCGCCGGAACGTGGTGCGCTTGCGGGTTGGTCACGGCCATGACGGCCCTCCAGTCCTTCACCACCCCAACAACAACAACCCCACCCGCACCACATCAGGACCACCCCACCAAAGGGACAACCCTGTTCACATCTTAGCGCCCCGGCCCCGGAAGCGCAGCAAGGAACTCCCCGCGGCGGGATGCCGCAGCCGCCGAGTCCCCCGAATACACCCCGGCAAACGCCTGGGTCACCACCCGCTCGTCCCCGCGGCGGTCCTCGCCCAGCAACAGGCACAACTGTTCGGCGTCCACCTGGCAGGCTGCACCGGCGGCCAGACCGTGGGTTGTGAGGGCCTCCACCACGTCCCGGGTGAACCACTCCTGGTAGGTGAGCCGGTGGGACAGGGCGTCCACCATGCGCGCCACGCGGCCAAACCCGTGCAGCCGGCCGCCGGGGATGTAGGCCACGTGCGCCACACCCCTGAATGGCACCAGGTGGTGCGGGCAGACCCCGTGGATGGCAATACCGCGAATGATCACCGGGTCCGCGCGCCCGTCCTCAAAGCCGGCTCCCAACGCCACCGCGGGGTCCACGTCATAGCCGCCCAGCAACCGGCGCTCCCACAGCTCGGCAACGCGCTGGGGCGTGGACTTCAGGTGCGTGGTGTCCGCCGCAAACCCCGCGGCTTCCAACAACCCTTTCACCGCCGCCTGGAACGCCACGCCGTCAAAGGCGCGCGCGCGGGCAATGCCCACGCCCTGCTGCGCCGCTGGCGGAGTTGGCGCGTGGGGAATCATCACCCGTCCTCGCCGCGGTAGATGGCGCAGCAGTCCGGCGTCTCAAACAGGATGAGCTCATCCAGGCCTGGCAGCGTGTTTTTCAGGTGGTCCCAGCACCACTTCACAATGTGTTCGGCGGTGGGGTTCTCCATGACGTCATTGAGGTGCCGGTGGTCCAGCACGGCCAGCACGTGCTCCTTCACCGCGCGCTCCATGTCCTCAAAGTCCATGATCATGCCGGACACCGGGTCCGTCTTGCCGGCCACCACCACCTGCAGCAGGTAGTTGTGGCCATGGAGGTTTTTGCACCGCCCCGGGTGACGGGGCAGCACGTGGCTGGAGCAGAACGGGTAATCCATTCTCAGGCGCATGACGCCGCGGTCCATAGCCACCGGGCCAACGGCGCACAACCGGTGGCCCTGTGGCAGTATCATGGCCCACGGTGGAGGTGGCCCTTGTTGCACGCAGTGTGGCTGGCGTTGGCGCTTTGGGCGCAGTCCCCGCAACAGGACCTCCTGGCCTTGGAAGCGCACATTGCCACGCTCAAGGGGCAACGTGCTTCGCTCAGGACCTACGGGGACAACGCCGCGCGCGAAGAACTGGACCGCAAGGTCAAGCTGCTGGAGGGCGCGCTGGATCAGGCCCACGCCATCATTCAACGCCAGCAGGACCACTGCGTCCGCACGGTGCCCCCGCAGGTCGTTCGTCCCGGCCAGCAGTTGAACAACCCATGCGCCGTGGTGGGGCAGGGCGTGGTGGGTTCGGTGGTCCGGCTTCTGGAAATCCGCGAGGAGCTCAAGACGGCCCGCACCTGGGCAGACGGCGCCCGCCGCGACGGGCTGCAGGCAGAAGCCAAGGCTTTGGAGCAGTCCCTGGGACTGCGCTGACCTTTTGGCCTTGGTCCGCAGGACCCCTTTTCTTTTCGGGAGCCGAGCCATTCATGGCTCGGTCAGTCCAGCGATTCCCTACTGGTACGCGGGCCCGCGGTTTCCAACTGCTACGCAGACCCGCGCTTCCCCAAGGCTACGCAGACCCGCGCTTCCCCAGGGCTACGCAGGCCCGTTTTCCGACGTCACGATGCGGTTCTGGTCAGGCCGGGTTGGCCATGATGCTGTTGACCTGGGTGCTGGGGTCCTGGATGGCGCCTTCACGCATGAACACCACGTTGCGGTTCTCGTCCTTGTCCGTGATGGCCAGCTCATTGATGAGCACGTGTTCTGGGCCGGCCAGCGTGGACAGGGTGAACAGCGCGCGGGAGAAGTCCAGGCCCAGTTCCTTGTCCGCCTTGGAGAACGCCTTGGCGCGCTCTTCCGGCGTGTGGGCGGCCTTGAGCGCCTCCACCAGGGACATGACGTTGTTGGCCTCCTGGTAGCTCTCCACCTGGCTGCGAACCTGCCAACCGGGCTGCTTGGTGGTCCAGTAGTAGTCCTGCTCCAGCTGGCGCTGCTGGTCCGGGTCAAGCGCAAAGCGCATGTCCTGGGCGGCCTTTTGCAGCAGGCTCTCCACCTCGGCGCGTTTGGCCGGGTCACCCACCGTCCAGGACGCCTTCTGGTCTTCCAGTTGCTCCAGCGCCTTGCTGTAGGCGCCGTGGACCTGTTCCTTGGAGAGGTTGCCCAGCTTCTTGAGCCCCTCGTCGGTGAAATAGACGTCCACCGTGCGGTTGGTGGTGCCAAAGCTCTTGAGGAACTTGGTGTTGCTCAGCAGCTCCTGGCCCTTGGCATCCAATGCGCCCATGGCGTTGGCCAGCTTGAGGAAGTCCCCCACGTTGTCCTTGGTGGACACGCGGTCCCCGGAGATGCTGGTGGACACGCGGTAGTACGTGTTGGGCGGCGCACCGTTGATGGACGCGCTCACCAGCTCGCGGGTGGACTTGCGCTCCCCGCGGAAGATGTTGCTGATGATGCCGCTGTAGCCTTCATCCAGGCGCGTGCGGTTGTACGTGATGGTGCCCTTGCTGGACGTCAGGCTGCCCGCGGTGGTGCTGCTGGTGCTCACCGCGTTGAGCAGCGTGATGGGGCCAAAGTTGGCGCTGAGTGAGTTGCTCACCGTGCGCACGCCCTCTTCCAGCTTGGCAAAACGCACCAGCGGGCTTCCGGCGGCCGCCAGCGCGTCCGCGCCGCGGGTGTCCAGCTTCAACAGGGACTCGTAGGCTTCCTTGGCCTGGGGGTCACTCAGGTCCAACACGTAGTTCTGGATGTTGGTTTCCTGCTGCGCCCGGCTGTGCGCCGCGCGCAGGTCCACCTTGAGCCACTTCTCCACCTGCTTGTCCACCTGGTCCGCCGCCAGCTCCGCGCCCTTGCGGAAAATCCCGCCGCCCATGTCTGACAACGCGTTCTTGGTGGTCATGTCCACGCCCACGTGCGCGCCCGCGCTGATGGACTGGCTCTGGTTGTCCAGCTGGTTGAGGGACACAAACACCTTCTCCCCGTCCAGTTTCTTTACCCGCACGCTGACTTCCAGCTCCTTGCTGGCCGCCACGCTCACGCCCACCGACGCACCCACCGTCAACAGGCTCCCCACCGTGGCCAGCGTCTTGCCCGCGCCAATGCCCGCGCTGGCCGCCATGGTGCCGCGGCCACGCATGATGAGCTCGGTGCCTTCTTCCAGCGCCGCCGCCTTGTCCCCGGTGAAAGGCAGGTCCACGCTGTTGTTCTTGAGCAGCTCCTTGGCCGCTTCGGTCTTCACGGGGTAGGGCGCCAGCAACGAATAACCCAGGGACCCGCTGGTGTTGAACCCCGCGGTCACATTGAACGGCACGTTGGGCACGCTCACGTTGAACCCCGCGGAGGGATAGACGCCACCGCCGGTGTACGCCCAGGTCACGTTCTTGCCGCCCGCTTCCAGGCGCTTGGTTGCCGCCGCGCGGTTGGCGTCACCTGCCACCACCGGGTCATTGTCCGCCACAATGCGGGTCTGGATGCGAATCCCCAGGCCCACGTGGTCCCCGATGGCCAGCTCTGCGATCTTGAAGTCCTGCGGCTTGTAGATTTCCTTCTTGGCCAGGTCCACCAGCTTGTCCTTGGCCTTGGAAACCACGCCGTCCATCACGCCGCCGCCCACGTCACGCGCGCTCAGACCCAACGCGCTCAGCACGGCGTCCTTCTGCCCGTTCTCAATCTTGTCCAGCTTGATTTCCTGCGTCAGCAGGGTTTTCTGCTCCGGCGTCAACCCGGTGGCCGCAAGGTCCTTGGCTTCCTGCTGGTTGATTTTGCCGTCCTGGAAGATGGACGTGAGACGGGTGCGAAACTCCGGCATGGAAAGCGCCATGGACAACTCCTTCAAAGAGGGGACAGGCGGCCGCTTGTATGGAACCCCATCCCACACCGCAAGGCGCTCCCACGTCGTCAATGACGTTGTGCGCCATGACCCGGCGTCAGGTTTGGCGTGCCGGTGGGACGCGCACTTTTTGGGGTCCACAACCCAAGGCCGCCTGGCGCATCAACCGGTCAGGTTGCGGCGGAAACACCCCGCCTTGGATGCGCAGGCGCGGGCGGTCAGAGGCCGCGCGGGGGGACCATCCGGGCCAGCAGGTTGGCCACCGCGCTTTCCGCGCCATTGGTGCACGGCGTGGCGGTGGCGTTGAGGCAGCGCCCACTGAACGGAATGTTCTCGGCATTGGCCACGCCACCCTTGAGGCTGTTGTACCGCATGCCAATGGCAAGACCCTGGACCGGCACCACATCCTTTTCCAGCCCGTCCAGGCCGCGCGCGTTGGCGGGTGCGCGCAGTGTCACCCGCACAAACACCAGATCATCCGCGTTGTGGGCTGCCACCAGCTTTTTGCACAGCGCAACATCAGGGACCTTCCCGTCACGCGGCAGCAGCTTGAGCTCCGTTGGAGTGAGCGTGACCGGTGCGGTCCCGCGCGCCGAAATGGCATGGGAGGCCATGTTCCATGCAAAACTGGCGGCGTCCGGGGATGACTCAAAAACCAGCGGGGCATCCACGGCCCGCTGCGTGACCACCACCAGGATGATCCCATGGGTGTCCGGCGGGGCGTGGTCCGGGGTGGGCAGGGGCGGCGCGCGCAGCAGTGGCGTCAGGCCGGCATCCAGCACCCCTGGCAACCCGTCCAGTGGGGCCTCAAACGTGCGCTCGTCCACCACGCCCCATGGCTGCAGCACCTTGAGCGTGCAGTAGGCCGTGTTCCCCACCACCATGATCTCCCCGCCAAACGCGCGTTGCAGCCGCTGCTGCCGCGCCAGGTCCAGGTCACACGCCACGTCCTTGCAGGCGTTGATGTCCTTGCCCTGGTTGCCCAGCTGCACGGCCCATTCTTCCGGCGACAGCACCAGAACCTTCATGGGGTCCAGCTGTTGGGCCAGCCTCAGGTACACGGCATTGGCGGCTGCCTTCTTGACCTCTTTGGGTGCATTGCCGCGCAGTGGGAACACCACCGCCGTGGGCAGGTCCAACGCGGCCCCCGCAATGCCCGGCGCCAACATCAACAGCAGCGCCACCACGCCCAGCAACCGTGCGCTAAGGCTCACGTGCAACCACGTCCTGCCACGGTTCACCATCCAACAGCAGGTCCTCAATGATGACGTCACCACCGCGGGACACTTTCACCTTGATCTCCGCGCGTTTCTGACGGATGGCCGCTTCCAGTTTCAATCCCATTCCTTCGGGGATGAAATATTGGTTGAGGTTCTGCACGCTTTCCGGGTTGATGAAGGCCACGCAGTCATCCCTGCTTCCCGGTGGGCCCACCAGCACGCGCGGGTTGGCCGGCGTGGACTCCGGCAGGAAACACACGCCCTCACCATCATTGCTCCAGCGGTCCCCGTAGGTGTTCCACACCACGCGGTAGCGCAGGTACTGCCCGCGCAGCAGGTCCCGCGGGTCATAGCCCTCAATGGTCAGGATGTAGCTGCGGCCCATGGCCACAATGGCCTCGGCGCGCACCACCATGGCCAACAGCACCACCAAAGGCAGGCCCAGCGCGGCCAGCTTGCGTTGTTGTGACGTCATCATGCGCCCTCCCGTTGGCGGATTTCTGCCCGCAACGTCCTGGTCTGCCGCAACCACAACCACGCCATGCCCAGGATGGTGAGGCCGCCAAAGATGAGCCCCACTCCGGTGGTGAGCAGCGAGCCAAACACCTCTCCAAAGATCACCAGCAGGCGTATTGCGAGAAATGCGGTGGCCACGTTGAACAGCCACACGTGCGCGTGCTGGTACGCGTACCAGGCCACCACCAGCAGAAAGGCCATGAAACTCAGCGCGGCCAGCGGGCCCAGGTGGCCATGATCCACCAACAACGGCGCCACGCCCGCCGCCAGGGAAAAACCCAGCAGCACCCGCCAGCTGAGCAGCTGGGTGGACGTGGGGTTGTCCAGGAACGTTGCGGCGTTCACGCACAGCCACGCGGTCACCGCGGCCACCGGGACCAGCGCGGTCACAAATGCCTGGTATTCCCAGCCGCTGGTGTGGATGTTCCCGTACCAGGCGTGTTGCGTCCCGCCAGAAATGACCAGCACGGTGGCCCAACCCAGGCCCCGCGCCACGCTGGCCCACGCCGGACGCACGTTGGACAGCCAGGCTGAATGACCCAAGCGGATGTGCAGCAACGGCACCAGTCCGCCCACGGTGAGCAGCAACGTCGCCACCAGGTATTCGTTGCCGGAGTGGATGCGGTCTGCCCATTGGCCCAGGGCCGTCCCCACGCTGCCGTTGAGCGCCAACAACGTGGCCAGCGCCACAAAGCCACTGCGGCCAAACAGCGCCATGGCCGGGAACGTCATGAGGGACCACGCCAGCAGCGCCTGCCAGGGTTTCCCGCCCAGGTGGTAGACCTGTCCAATGAGCGCCACGCTGGCCAGCACCATGCCCCAGAACAGCAACAGCACCATCTCCCGCGCCCACGCCTTGCCTTCCCCATCCAGGCGCCACACGCCGCGCGCCAGGCCGCCCACCAGCAGCAGGTCCACCGCCAGTTTCACACCGCGCGGAATGTCCGCCCAGTTGGACGCAATGATGCTGATGATGCCCAGCACCACCGCCAGCCCGCCCAGCCCACCCACCACGTGCAGGGCGTAGGGCTTGTTGGTCCGGCGTTCAAACGTGCGTATTTTTTCCAGCGTGGCGTCGTCAATCAGACCTGCCGCGCGCCATTCGGCCAGCTTGGGTTCCACTGCCACGGTGCACCCCCGTCGTTCGGGTCACTGCCACCGAAGAGCCTAACGGGTCACGTTTGACCACGGTGTGAAACGGCATTGAATCTGTTTCACGCGCGGCGCACGGCGGTGAGCACCACCGGCGTTTGGGGGGCGTCCTTGGGGAACGGCCCGCCGGACCCCGTGCGCACCGCCCGGATCTTGTCCACCACGTCCATGCCTTCCACCACGCTGCCAAACACCGTGTAGCCCCAGCCGGTGTCTGTCTTTGCGGTGTGGTCCAGAAACGCGTTGTCCACCACGTTCACAAAAAACTGAGCGGTGGCGCTGTGCGGGTCAGACGTGCGCGCCATGGCAACGGTGCCGCGGGTGTTCTTCAGCCCGTTGAAAGCCTCATTCTCCACCGGCGGCAACGTGGCCTTCTTGTTGTATTCGGCGTCAAAGCCGCCACCCTGGACCATGAAGCCCTTGATGACGCGGTGGAAGATGGTGCCGGCGTAGTGGCCGGAATCCACGTACGCCAGGAAGTTTTTCACGCTCTTGGGCGCCTTCTGGGCGTCCAATGCAATGGTGAAGTTGCCAAGGTTGGTCTCAACCACAACGCGGGTGTCGGTCATGGGGCACGTATACGGCATCCACCCGGGCTTGGGCCAATGGTGGGTCCCCAGAGGCCACCGGCGCCCCCGTTCAACCCGCCCCGCCCACGTCAGTCATCATCCTCATCTTCCTCCACAACCTTCTTCTTTTTTTTCTTCTTGGACTTGCGGCGGGGGCGGTCCTCCTCCTCCACGTCACTCTTTTTTCCAACCAGCGTGTAGCCAATGAGGAACCCCACCAGGGCACCCGGGACGTTGCACACAAAAAAACCAACAATGGCGCCAATGATCCCTGCGGTGGTCTGGTCCATCATCAGGATGCGCCACAAGACCCAGCGCAACGGAGCGGGCAACACGGGTGCCGCCCCCGGGGCCACCGCGGTCAGGACCACCGGAGCGTCCGCCGCGTGCGGGCGAACCTCCGGGGTGGAAGAAAACAGCGCGGCACAAAGTGCAACAATGAGCATGAAGGTTCCCCCCGGGATTGAATGTGGCGTTTTTGATGGGACCACAATTGTGGCGGAATCTTGCGGCCCATTGTGATTGAAATGCAACGGCCGGGGCCGCACGGGGGGTTGGGCCGCCGCCCGCAGCGGTTTCCGCGGGGCCCCCCCCGGCAGGTCCACACCCGGACGTTCACGTAAGAGTCATGGCTTGACACCTACATGCCGGTCCCGTACAACCCTGACGTTCACGTAAGAGTGAAGGGTGGCAGAGATGTCCCAGGTCAACGCGGCGCTCATGCAAATTGGTGAACAGTCCCGCCGGGTTACCTCGGCGGCGCTGGAGGCCATGCCCGCAAGTGAGCGCCTCAAGATTGGTGATCTGGCCCGCGCCACCGGCCGCACGGTCCGCGCACTCCGTTTGTATGAGGAACTGGGCCTGCTCACGCCACCCATGCGCACCGAAGGCGGTTTCCGCCTCTACGGCCCGGACGCCATTGAACGCGTGGGCTGGATTGTGAAGCTGCAGGACCTTGGGTTCACGCTGGCGTCCATTGTGGAGCTGGTGGGCGCGGGCGCCGGGCTGGAGCGCGGCAGCAGCGCCATGGGGCGGGTCAAGGGCGTCTTTGAAGAGAAGCTGGCCGAAGTGCGCGGGCAGATGGGGAAACTGCGCGCCTTGGAGCAGGACCTGTTGGAGAGCCTGCATTACCTGCAGGACTGCGCGTCCTGTGAGCGCGGCCCGGTCAAAGAGGTCTGCGCCTCCTGCGCCGAGCCTGGCCATGAACCACACCACACGCCGTCACTCGTGGGCGGCATCCGTCACAAGTCTGCTGGGAGCAATGCGCCATGACCCTCAAACTGCCCATCTACATGGATTACCACGCCACCACGCCGGTGGACCCGCGCGTGCTGGAGCAGATGCTCCCGTACTTCACTGAAAAGTTCGGCAACGCCGCCAGCCGCAACCATTCCTTTGGCTGGACGGCGGAGGCCGCGGTGGAGAAGGCCCGCGAGCAGGTGGCCGCCCTCATTGGCGCCGACGCCAAGGAGATTGTGTTCACCTCCGGCGCCACCGAGAGCAACAACCTGGCGGTCAAGGGCATTGCGCAGTTCATGGCCGAAAAAGGCAAACACATCATCACCAGCAAGATTGAACACAAAGCGGTGCTGGACAGCTGCCGCGCGCTGGAACGTGAAGGTTTTGAAATCACCTACCTGGAGCCGTCCCAGGACGGCCTGGTGGACCCCGCCAAGGTGGCCGCCGCGCTGCGCCCGGACACCGTGCTGGTGAGCGTGATGTTTGCCAACAATGAGATTGGCACCATCAATGACGTGGCCGCCATTGGCGCCTTGTGCCGCTCCAAGGGCGTGTATTTCCACACCGACGCGGTGCAGGGCCTGGGCAAGGTCCCGTTTGACGTCAACACCAACACGGTGGACCTGGTCTCCATCACCGCCCACAAGATGTACGGCCCCAAGGGCGTGGGCGCGCTCTACGTGCGCCGCAAGCCGCGCGTGCGCCTGACCCCGCAGCTGGATGGTGGCGGCCATGAACGTGGCATGCGCTCTGGCACGCTCAACGTGCCGGGCATTGTGGGCCTGGGCGCCGCCGCCGAACTGGCGCAGAAGGAGATGGCCGCCGAAAGTGTGCGCATCAAGGGCCTGCGGGACCGGCTCAACCAGCGCATCACCTCCCGCGTGTCCCACGTGGTGCTCAATGGCCACGTGGAGAAGCGCCTGCCGGGCAACCTCAACCTCTCCTTTGCCTACGTGGAAGGGGAGAGCATGCTCATGGCGCTCAAGGATGTTGCGGTGAGCAGCGGCAGCGCGTGCACCAGCGCGTCCTTGGAGCCATCCTACGTGCTGCGCGCGTTGGGCATTGGGGATGAGCTGGCGCACAGTTCAATTCGCTTTGGGTTGGGCCGCTTCACCACGCAGGAGGAAGTGGACTACGTGGCGGACCTGGTGGTCTCCAAGGTGGACAAGCTGCGTGAATTGTCCCCGCTGTGGGAGATGGTCCAGGAAGGTGTGGACCTCAAGTCCGTGCAGTGGGCCGCCCACTGATTTTGCCCTGGTTTGTCTGATTTTGTTTCAACCCCGTTTGACGTGGTCACCACAAGGAAGGCAGGCGTAGCAGCATGGCGTACAGTGACAAGGTGATTGAGCACTATGAGAACCCGCGCAACGTGGGGGCAATGGACAAAAATGACCCCAGCGTGGGCACGGGCCTGGTGGGTGCGCCGGCGTGTGGTGACGTCATGAAGCTCCAGATTCGCATCAATGACGCGGGCGTGATTGAAGACGCCAAGTTCAAGACGTTTGGCTGCGGCAGCGCCATTGCGTCCTCGTCACTGGTGACCGAATGGGTCAAGGGCAAGAACATTGATGACGCCGAGAAGATCAAGAACCAGGACATTGCCGCCGAGCTGTCCCTGCCGCCGGTGAAGATCCACTGCAGCGTGCTGGCCGAGGACGCCATCAAGGCGGCCATTGCGGATTACCGCAAGAAGAAGGGCCTGACGGTGGCGGCGCCCAAGACGGCGGGCGAAGCCCACGCGCGTGAGGCGTTTGAGGGAACCCCGGCGCAGGCCAAGTGACGTCCCTGTTGGGACCGTGTTGAGGAGGCCACCATGGCCGGCATTTCACTGGGAGCAGTGCTGCAGCAGGACAAGGGCGCGGTCAAAAGCGCGGCGTTGTCCGTGGCGCAGGAACAGAAGCCCGCGTCCCCCGGGCGCACCGTCTCCATGACGGAAAACGCGGCCCGCCAGGCGCTCAAGCTCATGAAGGATGGCGGAAATGACCCCGCCACCACGTGGCTGCGCCTGGGCGTCAAGGGCGGCGGTTGCAGCGGCATGAGCTACCTGATTGACGTCTCCCAGCACAAAGACGCGTTTGACGTGGAGCTGGAGTTCCACGGCGTGCGGGTGCTGGTGGACAAGAAGAGCATGTTGTACCTGGGCGGCACCCAGCTGGATTTTGGGCAGGGACTGCAAGCGGGTTGGAAGTTTGTGAACCCCAACACCAAGAAGGCCTGCAGCTGTGGGGACAGTTTCTCCATCTAAGCGGGTGGTTTGAAGGCCTCACATGGTCACGCGTTGCTCAGATTGTGGTGTGGAGGCCAGCCCCACCAAGACGCCCCGGTGTCTGCAGTGCAAGACGTTGATGTCCTTGCCGCCGGATGCGTCCCATTTTGAGGTGCTGGGCGTCCCGCAGGGTTTTTCCCTCACCCCGGCGGATTTGGACGCAGCGTTCCGCCAGCGTTCCCTCCAGGTCCACCCGGACCGTTTTGCCGGCGCGTCCGACAAAGAACGCCGCACCGCGGTGGAGCGCAGCGCCGCGCTCACCACGGCGCACCGCGTGCTCAAACACCCCGAATCCCGCGCGCTCTACCTGCTCAAGCTGGCCAACGTGGGCCTGCCCCAGACGGCGGACCCGGAACTGCTGACGGAGCTCATGGAGGCCCGGGAGACCGCAGAATCCAGCCCGGAAGCCAAGGCGGCGGTGCTGGACCGCGCCACCACCGAGCGCGGCGCGTTGTACGCCCGCCTGGCGGATGGTTTTGCGTTGTTGGAGCAGGACGGCGCGCTGTTGGATGCCGCGCGCATGACGCCGCTGGCTGACCTGGTGATGCGCATCCGGTATCTGACGCGGTTGTGCGAGGACCTCCAGGGTGTTCGCGACGAGACGCCCGTGGCGACGCACTGATTTTTTTGTGGAGAATGACCAATGGCACGCGCGGTAGGCATTGACCTGGGGACCACCTACAGCCTGGTGGCGGTGGTGGACCAATCCGCGCCCCGGGTGCTCATGGATCAGCGGCAGGACGGGCGGTTTCCTTCGGCGGCGTTTTTTGGACGCAACGGCGTGGATGCGTTGGGTTGGGATGCCATCCACCGGGCGGAGACCGAAGACGGGGATTTGTTGTTGAGCGTCAAACGGTTCATGGGCCGGGGCGCCACCGCCGCGCGCACCGATGAGGGGCTGCGCAGCTACCGCCTGGCGCCCGGTGATGACCGCGTGGTGCGTTTCCTGGTGGAAGGTGACCGCGTGGTGACGCCGGTGGAGCTCTCCGCGCGGTACCTGGCCGCGCTCAAGGCGCGCGCCGAGGCGTTCACCAAGGGGCCGGTGAAACAGGCGGTCATCACCGTGCCGGCGTACTTTGATGATGCCCAACGGCAGGCCACCAAGGACGCGGGGAAGATTGCCGGCCTGGAGGTGTTGCGCCTGCTGGCCGAACCCACCGCCGCCGCCGTGGCCTATGGCCTGGACAAACCCGAACACGACCACGGGCGCTACGTGGTGTTTGACCTGGGCGGCGGCACGTTTGACGTGAGCGTGCTGGCGTTTGAGCAGGGCGTCTTCCAGGTGTTGGCCACCAGCGGGGACACCGCGTTGGGCGGGGATGATTTTGACCTGGTGCTGGCGCGCCTGCTTTTGGCTGAAGCGGGCCTGGGTGACGCCGAGAAACTGCCGCGGTTCCTGCTCAACCAGGCCAAGGCCACCGCCAAGGCCATCATAGAAGCGTTCACCACCCAGGACACTGTGGACATTGTCTTTGAGCCGCAGGGGGGCAAGGCGGTGCGCCGCGCCATGCCCGTCTCTGAATTTTCCGCGTTGATACAGCCGGTGCTGGCACGGTGCCGCCCGCCCTGTGACAACGCGCTGCGGGACGCCAGGCTCACACCCAAGGACCTCAGCGGCGTCATTCTCGTGGGTGGGAGCACGCGCATGCCGCTGGTGCGCGCGTTTGTGAAGGAGGTTTTTGGACGTGAGCCCCTGGCAGACGCCAACCCGGATGAGGTGGTGGCCGTGGGCGCGGCGCTGCAGGCAGACCTGTTGACCGGCGGGAACCGGGACATGCTGTTGCTGGACGTCACGCCGCTGTCCTTGGGCGTGGAGACCATGGGCGGCGTGGTGGAGAAGATCATTCCGCGCAACACGTCCATCCCCGCGCGGTCCATGCAAACGTTCACCACCTACGCGGATGGTCAGACCGGCATGGACTTCCACGTGGTGCAGGGTGAGCGTGAACGTGTGGAGGACTGCAAGTCCCTGGCGCGTTTCAAGCTGAGCGGCATCCCGGCCATGGGCGCGGGCCTGGGGCGCGTGGAGATGATCTACGCGCTGGACGCGGATGGGCTGCTCACCGTGGTGGCGCGGGAGACCATGACCGGCGTGAGCGCCCGGGTGGAGGTGAAACCCTCCTACGGCCTGACGGACGCTGAAGTGGAACAGATGCTCCTGGACAGCATGGATTACGCCGAACAGGACATGGAGGACCGCCTGCTCATTGAAGGACGCGTGGAAGCGCAACGCATCCTGGACGCCACCCGCAAGGCGCTGCGCGAGGATGGAGGCCTGTTGAGCGCCCAGGAACGCCGCGGCGTGGAAGACGTGGCCGCACAGCTGGAGCAGGCCAAGAACGGCAAGGACCGCCACGCGGTGACCGCCGCCGTGGAGGCGCTGGACAAGGCCACCGCAGAGTTTGCCCGGCGCCGCATGAGCGCCTCCATCACCAGCGCGCTCAAGGACAAGAGCGTGGCTGATTTTGCCTGACGCAGAAGAGAAGGCCCGCCATGCCCCGCATCACGTTTCTCCCCAGCCAGAAGTCCATTGAAGTGCCGTTGGGGACCAGCGTCCTGGACGCCGCGCTCAAGGCCGGCGTGGAGCTGGACCATGCCTGTGGAGGGGTGTGCGCCTGCTCCACGTGTCACGTCATTGTGAAGGAGGGCTTCAACACGTTGGCTGAAGCCACCGAGGACGAAGAAGACCAGCTGGATGAAGCGCCGGGTCTCACGCGGCAGAGCCGTCTGGCTTGCCAGAGCAAGGTGAAGGCGGACCTCACGGTGGAGGTGCCCCGGCACAGCCGCAACCTGGTGAGCGAGGGGCACGGCTGACCCCGGCTGGAGGGGCAACGGGTCAGTTGGACCCGCGTTCCACGCAAGGCGTGCGGGTGAATGGACCGCCAGCGCGAAAATGGCTCGACGTCATGGGCAGACGTGTACTGAACGTACGTACCGTTCCCTTGAAGGGGCCATGGTGGAATCCTACATCCATGAACGCATACACAGCAGCAGGAGAGCGTTGGATGGCCAAGGACGAGCAGACACCGCTCTACACCACGGGTGATTTGGCCCGCATGACGGGCAACACGTTGCGTACCGTGCGCTACTACGAGGAGCTGGGCCTGTTGGCGCCCGTTCCGCGACGGCAGGGCGCGCACCGGTTGTTCACGCCGCAGGACCTGGAGCGCCTGCGCACCATCACGGATTTGCGCGCCACCGGCCTGTCGTTGGAGCAGGTGGCGGAGATCGTCAATGTGCAGATGCACCAGCCCCAGGGCGGCCAGCGGCTGGAGAAGGCGCTCAACCTGATGGACAGCCAGCTGGAGATGGTGCGCGAGCGCCTCCAGACGCTGCAGCGGGTGGAGAAACAACTCTCTGACGCACGGGAAGCCTTGGCCCGGTGCAAGGACTGCCCGTCTTTGGGTGCGCCGCAGAACTGCCACACCTGTGACACCGCCAAGACCGCGCAAACCAACGGTCTGGTGGGCCTGCTGTTGCACGGTGAGCAGGAAAGCCAGGACGTCTGACGCCGCGCTTCTGGCGGCTGTTTTGAGCGCACCTGCCCGGAACGCTTGAGCCCGTGGCCCGCTTGGGGGTACGGAGCGCGCGCCCCCGCAGTGCTGCGCGGGCCATGACGTCGGGTGTGCCCCATGGACACGTTGAATCTTTCCACCACCAAGAGCGCCACCAAGATTCCCGCCAGGACGTTGGTGGTGGGCCTGGGCCCCATTGGCCTGAGTGTGGCCGCCGCGCTCAAGAAACATGACCTGGTGGACCTGGTGGGCGCGGTGGACCCCGCCCCCGGCCGCGCCGGCAAGGACCTGG
>Ga0154020_10000748_pt1 | contig 40180 bp, 36 predicted proteins | sample Klosneuvirus_201_FD_109709 | JGI IMG/M metagenome (GOLD analysis project Ga0154020, IMG submission 109709) | Active sludge microbial communities from wastewater, Klosterneuburg, Austria - Klosneuvirus_20160825_MG | ecosystem: Engineered > WWTP > Aerobic digester > Activated sludge | place... | reverse complement strand
TTTTACTAAAGTATGTTGGAATTGCTTTTGCACTTGCACCAGCACCTAATAAATATGTAGTATAACCCATGTTATTTAATTACTTGATTCAACAATTCTTATTTCTTCTTCTGTTAACTCATATAGTTTATAGACCATTTGATCAATTTCTTTATCTGTAGATTCAATTTCTGTTATGATATCTAATGCTTTTTTTCTTTCAGCATTGAAGTATTCCTCCCATTCTGCTTCTTCACTTAATGAAAGTTTAATTTTCATTTTTGTTAGTTCTTTTACTAATTCTGCAAATGATAATAGATGCCAATCATTTAGTTTCTTTGATACTCCTGGTAATTCAAATTTACGTTGTATAATTCTAGTAAATTTTTGAATTTGTTCTAGGAGATTACTATTTAATAATAGCATTGAATCTCCTCTTTCTATGAATGGCAATTGTGTAGATAATGTGATTTTTTTAATTGGAAATTTTCTTAAGTCATTCAGTATAATTTTTGGAAAGAGTTTACGAATGGATTTTGCAGTGTTCTTTGAATAATAATATGATAATAATCTACTGTTGAGAATGACTAATATATATTTTAAATCAACCATTGAATCTAACTTTTCTACCAATGCAATATTACTCATATTAAATAGGTATATTTCATCTGTATATGTTGCTATCAAACATTTGGGTGGCTTTCCTGTAATTTCTCTAAGTATAATTTTTTTGCCAGCAAATATATTAAATGTTCTGGGAGCTGCTAGATGCTTCCCATATCTCAAGTATGATCCTGACCATGTTTTATTGTATCTTCCAACATCTTTTCCTTCTAAGTATTTATAAGTGTCTTTGTCAAATTTATAATTGTAGTCATATGGTCTTTTTACAACATCTTCTTCGGTTTGTTTTGGTTCACCTTTGTCCTTTTCATATGCTTTAAGTCCAGCTTTTATTAGTACAATATTATCTAATATTTCCGAATTGTTATTTATTTTAAAATTTAAAATTTCATCAAGATCACCTAAAAATACTTTAAATTCATACGCATCATTTTTATAAAAATCACTTTGGTTTTTAGTATGTGATAAATAGAATTCTTTGCCATTATTAAGCAAGATATCAAATTTGTTTTCTATATTGTTTGACTTTTTCTCAGCAAGAAGTATTACTGTTTCGACATTAACTGTTTCAAAGGAAAAGCCTGTTAGATTTATTATTTGATTGATTTGATTTGTTTCCAATAAGTATTTTCTTAAACCTTCACCTGAATATATCATCAACCATGAATTTGGTATAATCAGACCATAAATGCCATTATATTTTAAAAGATGCACTGTTTTCTCTATAAATAGTAAATAGGTATTTATTTGATATTTTGCAGAAACATAATTTGAAATATAATATTCTTTTTCTATCTTACTTATATTATCTCTTGCAAAAACATATGGTGGATTCCCAATAACCACATCAAATCCACCTTTAGAAAATATATCTGGAAATTCATTCTTCCAATTAAAAGCTTTTTCACCAGCAACATCTGGATCATCAATTAATGAATTACCACACTTGATATTATTGTTTAGATCATTTAATTTTCTATTTGGTTGAGCTGTCCTTAACCATAATGACAGTTTAGCAATTTCAACACTTTCTTCATTAATATCTACACCATATAGATTGTTTTCCAATATACTTTTCTCAATATCACTAAAGACTAGTGCTTCTCCTAATAGTTTTGCTTGTAGCTCATCAATGTATTTATGTTCTTTTATTAAGAAGTCTAAAGCTTGATTTAAGAATGCTCCAGAGCCACAAGCAGGGTCACAGATAGTTAACTGCAATAACCATTCTTTATATTGATTTAATTTGTCTATAGAAGCAAGTGTAGTTTTCTTTGGTCTTTTTTTATCATAGATATAATCTTCATCTTTTATGTCTATCTCTAGTTTCTTTTCCAAGCACAGTTTGCCCACTGTGTTGTCAACTATATATTTGGTAATGTATTTTGGTGTATAGAAAACTCCATCCTTCTTTCTTCTAGTTTTCTTCCTGTCTATAGCTTCACCTTCAGATTGAGCTTTTAATTCATCAAGCTCATTTAATGAATTTTCAAATATATGACCTAGTATGTTTACATCAACTTCACTATTGAAATTATATTCAGATAGCTTTAAAGTGTGCTTATAGAGTAATTCATCATCTATTTTAAGCACATCTAAGATGTCATCTAATTTAAATAATCCACCGTTGTATGCAAATACTTCATACCTTTTACCTTTATAACCTGTGTTTAGATATTCAAAGTACTTTTTAAATCTGTCATATAAGCCTATATCCTCATCTCTGTCCTGTAGATCTCTCCAGTCACTTAATATAAGCCTGACTGAATTAGGTGGCAGCAATGATCTATCTTCAGCAAAAAACAGGAATAGAAACCTGTCAATTAGTTTTTGAGTCTTTTGAAATAGATCTATAGAATCAATATCTGGATTCAGTGATACTATATTATGGAAAAGTTCACTTTTAAAAATAGAGTAGTCTTTGTATAGCTTTTTAGTGATGACATCTTCTTCACTTAGAGATTCATCTTTTATCTTCTTTGGAACATTCTTCTCTATGTTTTCATAGGCTAAACATAGATATAGCAATTCAAAATCCTTGAAGTTAAGTGTGAAAAGATTAAACTCTATATGTTCTATAGCATTATCTATATATAGTCTTAACTTCTCAAAGTTTGAAGTTATCACATAGATGCATTCTGGCTGGTTATTCTTGTAGCCAAAGGCTTGTTCTTCTATCTTTCCTAAGTCAGTTGTATTGGTCCCTTTAAGCTCTATAACAGCCTTTACAACCCCATTTATCAGAATGGCTCCATCAGCCTTTTTACTGTCTTTGACGTTCTTATACTCTGTAGTAAGGTTAAAGTTATCCGTTGGGTTTTTGGTGTAGCCCAGCACCTTTACAAACAGATCTATTAGAAACTCCCCTTGATACTGTTCTTCTTTGCTATTTCTTATGTTTTCCTGTATTCTAAGATTGTGGAAATGCTCCTTATATCCTATATAGGCTTGGTTTATGGTATTGGAGTCATTTGACTTAAGATATTTGTTTACAACGGTGTCTTGGAAGAATCCCATGTTTATAGCTATTAGGCTTGATTGTTTTTGTAATCGGGCACTAATTTAGATGTTTCATTGGAATTTTGGTGAGTTTAAATTGGATTGGTCAATAGCTTGTTATGAGCAGTATCTAGAGTAAGAAAAAAAACTTAAAATCCAATTAATGACTATACTACAAAGAGAGGGGATTGATATTCATCGTGTATGATAACAATATGTTAGTAATATTTTGAAATAGCTTTCTTTGTTTTATTTTACATTTGCCTATATGTTGCATTAGCTAATATTTTTATAACTAATTGGTAAGCAGGCATTTGTAGTTTTATTTTTATTTTTTTTTGTGCTAATTTAATAATTTTGTATATTATGTTTCAATTATTCAAATGTATTTTTTAATTTCACTTTTAATATAATTGTTATGAAGAGTGTTAACGATAAACTTAATTCTGAAGTTAAAAGTAAAATAGAGGATTATCTAGTTGATAATAAGGAAATTCTTGATTCATTATCACACATGGACGGTATACTTGGAGATTATAAAGTTAATGAAGGTATTTTGTCTGTTCAAGATTTAATTAAAATCAGGCATGAATTGGGCCCTATATTAAATAATATTAATGATGATAATCTTTTTATTATAATTAAAAAAGCTTTAATGAATTCAATTTCAAAAAAGTAAAGTAAGCAGTTTTGAAATTAATTGCTTACATCATATATTAAATGTGGATATTCTTTTAGCACATTTAATCTGGGATATTTTTATTAAACGCTTTTGGTTTTAAACAGACTTTAAGCGTCATTTTTATGTTTATGATTAGAGACTCTTTTAACAGAATTACATTAATTAATTAAGCTATGAAGTATTTTATTATCACTTTTTTTTATTTGCAATTTAATTTCGTTTACTCTCAAAAATCATCTGATTTTGATTTTATTGAAAGGCCATTCGGAAAAGTAATATCATTTGGTGAAGAAAGTTGGAGTGCTGACTTTGAATTAGATAATATTGTTGCGAAAGAACTTATTTATAAATTGAATGCGAAATATGACAAATTTGAGAATTTAATGGAATTGCAATTAAATTTGGCTAAGAGCTATGATGAAAAAATTGTTAAATGTATTTTTGGAAATAATGGAATGATATCTACATTTTATTTTGATTATGAAAATGAAGAAAACAAGTTTAAGAGTTTGCAAACATTTCACTATACTAAATTGAATCAACTTTTGGTTACTAGACATTATAAAATGCCTTATAGTGGTAATTATGCTGACAATGCTGTTTTTGTTAATGATTCAAATGTTATCCTTGGGAAATATATATTAGAGGGATATATTAAGTTTTTATTTAATGAAAGAAATATTTATTCTAGTGCTGAACTTGTGGGCTCATTTCAGGATGATTTACAACCATATTCCATTCATGCAGTGGCATTTCGTAAATATTTCAATATTACCACACAATTTTTGGAAGCCAAAAGTGATAATAGTGTTTATTGTGATGAAAGTGAAGATGTCAGTATAACAATAGGACGAGTTCTTAATAAGGAAAAAATTGTTAAAAAATTTGAACTAGAAGAAGTTCGATATGAATATAATTATGATAAATCAGGAAACTGGATAGAACGTAAAATGTATCTTTGTGAAAAACCAATTGAAATTGTTAAAAGAACAATTGCATACTTTGAATGAGTTTTTTTAAGAACTTATAATATCATTTGTACAATTAGGGAACAACACGAATGCTCTAATCTTTGAGAGCCAACCCATAAATAAATATATAGTATTTGAGTTTAATTATAAATTTTTACATTTTGCTATATTATACACTAACTTTATTTCTGCCAATTCAAATAGGAATTTAAAAATAGATCCTTAAGAAATGGCATATTGTTTTGAATATTTTCACGAGTAATTCTAAACCTGATTTTTCCTGATTTTTTACCAACTGATATTACTTTAAATCCAACTTCCTCTAACTTATTTATCCATAAAGAACTATCTTCAAAATATATAGCTAATCTAATAAAACTCTGCTTTGGTACAAAAATTACAAAGTTTTGAATCTTATTTTCAATTGAAATACCTATATAAGATTGTGTATAATTGTAACTAATTAATGGTTCAAATTCTTTCATTAATATTAAACATTCATCCAAGATAAATAAGCTGTCCTTACTTGATTTTTCATCCCAGTATGATCTGTCTTTTACAGCAGAATCTAATTCTGTCAAATCACTATTTGAAAAATTTATTAATAATTCTTCTTCATAATCAAATTTTGTCAAAAGTGTTTTTAATTTTTTAAATTTGGTATTATTATCAATATTTGCTTCAATGTAATAACTTGAATTTAATTTATAAGGGGATCTTAGATCAGCAGGATTAGTACTTAGAAAAAGTAAATTTTTTAAATCTGGATGATTAAATGCTGAAGAATTTTCTTCAAATAAAGCACTTACAACATGATAATACATTTTTGCTACTTCATCTGTTATTATTTTTTCATCTTTGTAAATGAAATAGTCTAATTTTCTATATCTTGGATCTGGAGCATTAAATATGTTATAATCTTCATCATTTTCCACTTCCTCATCTTCTATAATTACATCTGGATATTTCCAAATTTGTATAAATCTATCATATAATATTTTATATCTTTTTTGAATTGTATCTAGATTCCATTCATCTATTTCTTTTAAATATTGGTTCAGCCAAAGTCTGCTATATATATATCCTTGTTGCTTATTATCTTTGTTTAAATCCTTTTTTTCTGCAAATGTTTTATTTCCTAGACTGCCATTATTTCCAGATAACGTAAGATTTGAAATTGTATGTAGATATTTATCTTCTATTTTCTTTACACTATTTTCATCTAACATATCATACCACTTTGCATCAGGGTTTTGTGGATATATGTGTTCAATTGTTATATCTGGATTATCAATTGAAACATATTCTCTATTGTTATAATTTTCTAGCAGCTCTAACAAATAGACAGTATTTTTTGATTTTGTATTATATACATCTTTTACTGCTAATGTTACTTCAATCTCTCCATTATTTGGAAATCGCTGTCTATTTTTTTTCTTAACTAATGCTTTTTCTAAAGACTCATAATAATTGTTTATATTGATATCGCTGTACAAATTTAAAAATATTTTATTTATTGTAGATGTTGGTAAATCCTGAATAAATCTTCTCCATGTATAGGATTGAATCAATCTAAGAATATTTACTAATGTTGTTTTGTCTATAATATTATTCGCATAATCATTATAAACTGGCATTAAAAATGGATAAGAAACATTTATTTCTAGTCTATTAATAAAATTTAATTCTTTACTAATTTCTGAATCTTCCTCTTTTGTTGGGTTTATTAGTTTATGGTAAAATATTGAAAATTCTTTTAATTCTTTTATTGTTTCATTGTAGAATTTGTAATTCCTTTCAGGATATCTTAGTTTGAATTCCTCATAAACTGCAGTTTTATTTGGTATTTTTTTTATTTTGTATGTTAAATAATCTCTTATAAAATCTGATACTCTGCTCTCTTCTTTTGTGTAATCTTTTGCGTTGCTTTCAATTATCTCCCAATAATTTTCAAATATTCTAATTTGTTCTAATGGCTCTAATCCCATTAAGATATAATTTCTTATGAGATCAGCTTGAGATAATTCTAATCCTGTTGAGTTAAGACTTTCAAAAATTCGTTGAGGATCATCTTTTCCTCTTTCTAAAGAGATTTCTACAAATAGGAGAGAATTAAGGCCATTAAATATTGTTTGTATATTATCTCCATTAATATTTTGTTTAAAGAAATTGAAGTTGTTGATTACATTTGAGTATTCTCCATAGTCTTTTGGATTATTGTTTGTTGCTAGAAATTTTAAAGCCTTTGCATTTGAGTCTGATTGCTTCAGTTTCAACTTGCTATTTTCCTCTTTTACATACTTATTTGTAAGAAAGGTATCATTTAATTCATCTGCCTTTTCTTCTAAACCATTTTCTTTTGCATATTTGAATAGTGCTAGGTACAAAAGAGAGAATGTTGTTAATCTTTGCTGACCATCAATGACAACTAATTGACGTACTTCTGAAGAAGTGTATACCCCTTCATGGATAAAAACAATACTGCCAATAAAATGGGTTCCACCTTGTTTTTTGCCTACTTCTAAGATATCATTAAACAATTGACGGCATTGATCTTCAGTCCAATCATAATTTCGTTGATAAACAGGAATTACAAATTGCGTTTTTGCTTGTGATAAGAAACTATTTAGAGCAACTTCATTGGCTTTCATATGATATTATTTGGTCTTTAGAATTCTCTTTAAAGGTATAAACATATTTACAATTTTACTATTTTAAAATTTATGTTAATATATTAATTGTCAATGGATTATTATAAACAATCTTTTTTAATATTTTTGTTATTATGATTTAATTTTTAATATTTGCTAATAATTTTACTGTATGGAATTAAAATTTGAAGACCTTCCTAATGCTGTATCGAGGATTCTAGATAAATTGGAGCATATTGAAAAACTATTAACTACTAGTCCTGATAAACCAAATGTTTCTAATGACAAGCCAATGTCTGTAAAAGAAGCTGCTGAATTTTTAGGCTTGTCTAAACAAACTATATATGGTTTTATGTTCAGAAAAGTATTGCCATATTATAAACCTGGAAAGCAATGTTTTTTTCTAAAAAAGGATTTAATTAATTACCTAATGGAGGGTAGAATTAAATCTCACAGAGAAATTGCTATTGAAGCTGAAAATTATTTGATCAAGAATAATAGAAAATATAGGTAATATTTTGCTATATATTTTACTATTTCATTTACCACAAAAGGATATGTCATTAATCCGGTTAATATTAAGTTATAAGCAACACATTCACACTAAGTGTTTTTAAAAAGAGCTTTAACTTAACTTCATTAAGTCTTAAACTGATTTTGGAGTTTATAGAACATGAGATTAATCCATTACATCCTATTTCTCTTACATGGAAGGAAAGTAAAGGGATATTGCAGCATCCGGAAGTATTAAGAATATGTGAACGTGTTGGTGGTGGTTTTAGTGATGAGATATTCGAGACTATTGATAATTTTATTGAATTCTTATAATAATTTAAAAATCAAAAAAATTATTTTTTACTATTTATTGTATTTAATTCATTTTTTAAATTTTCCTTCCTTATTACTCTATTTTTTATTTCTAAAAGCTCATCCAAAATTTCAATAATTATTAATCTTATGACAGACAAGTCTTTTTTACATTCGGTTTCATTTAAATTATGAATACCATTACTTAATGTTGAATAAATATTTGAAGTATTAGTAAAATACTCAGGTAAATCTTCCTTTATATAATCAATTTTATCTTTCATCTTGAGATGTGAGTATTTATCTTCATCAATTTTATTTTCACATTTATATTCCTTAAATTTTAATATTACCAAATATTCAAATATTCTGCGGTAATATAAAAAAGACGCAATTGCATAACCAAAAGACTCTAGTTGTGACGCTTTTGCTAATTCACTAACTTTTTCATCTCCTATAATTTTATTATACAAATTGAAATTTTCTTTAATAGAATCATATTTAGATGGATACTCAGCGATTTTAATAACTTTTTCATCATCAACATAAAAGCCAAAAATGTACTTATGATCTTCGGAAAAACTGCACATATAAGTTTTGTACAAACATTCTTTGTTACCTATAATTGGAATATTCTTAAAGTGAATATTTTTAACTGTAGCTGTATCTTTATAAACTCCTTCATCAGGTGCAAATATTCTTCTCTCGTTACACTTTACGCAATATAATTCTACTCTATCCTTAAATTCTTCAATTATTGAAGTTAATGAACTCATGCGAGGTATTATATTTTGTCCATTATCAATATTGTAATCCCATTTAGTATATATAGGAGAATCAATAATTATTTCTTTTATATTCAAATTGCTTCGTAATAATGTCATAAATTAATTTTTATAAATAATTCAAATAATTAAGGAAATATAACACTTTCGTTTGAATTACATGTAGACTTAATTGTAAAAGACAAATCCGTAGGAAATAATATATAGCCTTCTAATTGCAATACACGCACTTTAATAGTGCCAACAGGAAATAAATCTATGAAACTTTTATTTGTATTGCCTGGCATAATATATTGTGATATTCCATTATAAAACACCTGATATTTATTACTAGAATTATTTACTATATTTAGGCTCGAAGTTTCTAGTACCCTTATTGTTACTGTTGTTGTATAATCAGTACGAATTGGATCTGCTAATGTTACTGAACCAAGATTATTATTCTCACATCCTTTAGTTGCTCTGAAAAAATACTTTATATTATGCAAATTACCAAAAGTAATAACTCCATTTTGGTTTGTCTTTCCTGATTGAAGAACTGGTTTGTCAATTTTCCAATCATCAACATTACCAAATAAATTCACATTGAAGTCTTTTGCTGGATTACCATGCTGGTCCAGTATAGTTAATTCCAATTTAGTCTTGTTATCATCCTCTTTATTACAGGCTAGTATGCCTAAAATCAAGATCAATAAAATCCATAATTTCATAGTTCAATAATTGAGCAGTTAGTTAATAACTCAAAGTTATTTAAATTTTAAACATCTGAGTTACTTTTTTAATGTCAAGATAATTTTATGGCTTAATTCTAATATTTTCAACTTCTAAAGCAGTTTTAGGGTAATAATTTTAGCAAAGAAGACTAATCTGAGACTTAGAACAAAGAACCATTATGGCAGGTAAGTATTGACTGAACTTATTGGTAAAATTTGATATTTAGGGATTTGTCATCACTTTGGGAGTGTATTTATAGGGAATTTGGATTTGAAAGTGGTGACAATTTTTTTCATTTTATCATTATCTAGAGCAATTTTTCAATTTGTCCTCAGTTTGGGAACATTTTTATAGGGAATTTAAAAGTTGAAAGTGAGGACAAAATCTGGATTGGGAGTATCTGGAGAAATAAAATTCAAAATTTGTATTCATAAGCATTAAGCTGACTAGTCTGATATTGTGACTCAAATATAGATTTAGGCATGTTTAGAGTAGGAGAGTACAGGATTACTGTACTATACATAATGTTAGTAATATTTTAAAGTAGGAATTTGTTTTTATTAACTGGATAGCTTCAATCTTAATGTGAAAATTTCAATTCTGAAGCTAAAATTGTAGACCTATAAGAAGATACACCATTTTGGGTATTTAGGAATGCTCACTTGCATTAATTATAAGCATTGTATAGCTATTTAAGCAACTTTTTAACCTTTCTATGGCTATAATCTATGCACTTTTTTAGTAAAGGCATTTAATTTCAAAATTCTGCATAATTGTACCAATGTATTGACAATCAGTTGTTTAGATTTTATATGTCTATGTTCAGAGCTATGTTAACTCATCTTTTTTACTATTTCTACAATTATATTTAAATAGTTTGGCGACATTTTATTCCACTCAGGTATTAACTGATGTATCTATTATTACTTAACAAATTAAATCTAATTTATGAAAAACTTATTTATTATTATGGCTTTAGGTGTTGCTTCACTTGCTTCTAAACCAAATTTGGCACATTTATCCAATCTTGTAATTGTTAAATCCAGTACTTTGAATTGTAACTATGGTCAGTGCAATAAAATTAAAGCTGATGGCTATCGTTGTGGTAATTGCTGTCAACAGTATAGCAGCTATTGCTGGTCTCATAAAAATTAATTTTTATTTACTTTTTTTTATGTCATACGGATTGCTTTATTTTTCTCTCTTTAATTTACCTAAAATGACTTTAAATTTTATTTTTTTACTTTATGATGGCGGAGCTTCTGAGTTCAATGAGAACTACAATGATTATGGTGGCTTTGGATGGATAGCATGGGTATTGGTTGCTGTAGTTATTTATTATGAGACATTAAACAAAGAGGATAAAAAGTCTTTTCTTACTAATTGCGGGATCTTAAATTTTTTAAATTTATTTTCTACTAATGGTGAAATTGGGAGAGGTGAGTATATTATTACATGTATTCTATTTTCATTGTTTCTTTATTTGAATTATAGTGACTTATATTATAAATCCCTTAGTGACAACTTTAGATTATGGCATTTGCCATTTATTTGGATCTTGATTGCCCAAGGTGCAAAACGATGTCATGATATTTGTTTAAGTGGTATTTCACAATTTAACCCCTTGTATTTGTCCTTAATGTTTTTTAAAAAAGGTACTAATATTTATTAATTACTTTCATTTTTTCTTATATGTATTATTCATACTTTATTTTTTTATAGTTAATTATTCTTTTCTAATTATTAAATTCCCATATATGGTACCTATGTTTGTAATTGCTCTTGTTATTTTTCTTATTAGAGAATATTGGAATAATGAAAAATAAAATTTGGACTGGAATACGGAATATTTATAGCAAGCAAACTCCAATAGGTGAGAAGGTGCTTTTTACTATCATTGTTGGTAGTATGATATTCTTTCCTGTGTTTTGGTTAGCAATGCTTCCAGGAATATCAATATGTCTTTGGCTTGCTTCAAGATGAATTATATTTTAAATATTATTAATTGTAAAGTAAATGTATATTTTTTACAAATTGTTTTGGTTGTTTTTTAGTTTTAATTTCTTTTAATTTTTAGATATATGGGGCTTTTTAAATTTCTATTTGGATCTAAAAGTAAAAATATTTCAGACAAAGACAAATCTTTGATAGCTGAAAACATTATATCATTGGCTAAAGAATGTACTGCCAATTTAGAAAATATTTTCATGAAGCCTGCTGTTAATGGTGACTTTGAAATATTCATGTTGAATTTAGAATTTTTTACACAATTTTTAATAGATTATGATCATATTTATGATGAAAATGATTTTAGAAATCTTCTTGTTTTTAAACTGCATTCTTCATCATACAATCCATTAAAAACATATACACTAAATGAATTTTTTGAATTTTATACTAGTAGAGCAGCAATTATTAATTATGAAGTATCTTCATTGACTAAATCTTTTCAATCTGGTGGTAAAGCCTTTATACCTGTTTATAGTTATGTTTCCATTTACAAAACCCCATTAGTTAATGAACCAAATGTAGATTTTGCTGATTTTAAGAATCTTCAAACTTTTGACTCTTTCATGATGAAAAAAGCTGCAGACTTTATGTTGAAATATACTGATCATTTACACTAAATTGCTTGTAAAATTAATATTTTGTATAAATCCTCATAGGTTTTTGTTTTAAACATTAACTTTTGTTCTGATATACTCCTGATGAGATATTAGCTAGAAATGAGAAGATGCAACAAACTTAAGGTTCTATTGATTAATCTGTAGAAAGGGAAACTATTAAAACTTATGCAACTCAACTTTTTGTAGAATTTTTGGTAATTAAATGTACCCAAAAGAGGATATCTAAAGATCAAAGGCTTAATGTCTACAAAATACTAGGAGAGAATCCAACGGACTTTAAAGTCAACATTTTTCCTTATATTCAATTAACTTTATTATTTTTTAGTTTATTTTAAATTTTTTTATCTTTATTTTGAAAATGACTTATATTTGGTTTCAAAACTAATCAATCATGGGAAAATTTGTAATTTCAGTACGTAAAAATGGTGAATACCAATTTAATTTAAAGTCAGGAAATGGAGAAATAATCTTGACCAGTGAAGGTTATAAAGCTAAAAAGAGCTGTTTAAATGGCATTGAATCTGTAAGGAAAAACTCTCAATTAGAAGCTAGATTTGTTCTTCTGGCAGCTAAGAATGGAAAGCTTTACTTTAATCTCAAGGCTGTAAATGGGCAGATTATTGGCACCAGTGAGATGTATAATGAAGAATCTGGTAGAAAGAATGGTATTGCCTCAGTTAAAAAGAATGCACCTGGAGCTGAAATAGAGGTTTAATGAGACATTTATTTAGACCAATCATTTGCCTTACATTATTTGTTATTTTAAGCTGTAAGAATGATACTCAAAGGAGTGGATCTGATAGTAATGTAGCATCAACTGGTATTTATTTTCTAATTTGTACAGATCCCATAGCACATTCATATCATAGAGATTATTCAAGTACTGGTAGTTATTGCAATGGTTTAAAACGTTGTACAAAGAGAGGCTATGAAGTTATCAGATTGCCTGGTGATGAGGCAAAAGAGAAGAGAAGTGATCCTTGTGATTTTTGTTATGGTCATTAATTTTTACTTATAAACTGTCATTAAATAAAACTAAAATATCATGTATAGAACTTTAATTATTTTTGCAACATTTATTTCAAGTATATTTTACTTACACGCACAAACTTCTTGTGATGAAATTATGGATAATGTTATGAATAATGGTGATAGGCAAGCCTCTTATTGTTGTTTCAATAGTGATTTTCTTACAGGTGTTAAATTTTATTCTCTTGACATTGAAGATCAAACGTATTATTTTGCTTTAGTGCAATTTAATTATGGTAAATGGTATATATATCAAGTTCCTCAGAGCAGTAAAAGAAATTTTAGTTTAAGTTCTTATGGTGATCAAGCAGGTGAAGCTTTTCATGATTATATTCATGCTTACAGAAATTCATTAGGTTGTGCTCCAGAATTTAGATAGTTTTTTTTTCAACTTGTTATTTTCTTATATTAGTAATTTCTTTTTCTACTGCTGCCATTGCATGATTGGTATTATCTTATTTTTTATATGACATTTATATTAATAATTTTTTATTTTTCAAATATTATTTTGTTTCAAGATTGTGTGACAGCACAGATGAAATTTCATACTGTTATTGGAAATAAAGGTAATTATACTTTGGATATACCCCCGAATTATTATTTAAAGGAAAGTATAGGAGCTAATATTGATTTGAAATTTGTTAATTCTGATGGAGCTTCAATTATTACTGTTGTTAAAAAATTACCTGTTGGTCTTGCAGATAATTTTATTAATGCTTTCAATGAAGTTTCTGATCAACAATTAGTAGACCAATATGAATCTTCTGGGTTGGAAAATATTTCTATCTTAAAAAGAGGTTATATCACAATTAATAATTTTAATTCGTATTTTATTTATTTTACTGATGGGGTATTGTATCATCATTCAATTTTTCAGTGGTATAATGGTATCAATCTTAACTTTACATTTACTTGTGAATATAAGAACAAAGCATCATTTATGCCTTATATTTTTAGAGTAACTAATTCATTGAAACATAAATAATTTAAACTTTAAACGACTAATTAAATTTTTAATATAAAATTATTTATTTTATTTATTGGCATTGCGTTTTTTATCTCTGTTGGTGATATTTCAATGTCTGGCATTAAAATTAATGACTCCAAAGCTTCACTTAGTAATTTGAAACTTAAGCTTGTAGCTAAAGAGAACAATATGGCAATGTATAAAACAGACAATGGTAATGATTTTTCAATTACTTTTGAGAAAGGTAAAGTTGTTTATATGGAAAATGATTGGTTGCAAGACAATAAAAGCAACAAGCCTTTGTTTTCTGAATTTTATTTTGGACAAACAACTTTAAAAGATATTAGAAGTAAATTTTCAACTAATGGCTTTACATATAGATCAAAAGGAGCTTTGACAACAGATACTGATTTGATTGAGTTTAATTGTTTTGAGTTTGATTCCAATAATAATGAAGTACTTGTAACTATAACTAAAGTGCCTCTAAAAGAACATATAACTAAAGACAATATTTCAAGTAAGCTTAAACTTGATGCAATTATTATTGCTGATAAAGCCTATTTAGATAAAACCTGGGGTAATGAAAAAGCATATGATCAGAATTATAGAAAAATTAAGTTTTAGATTTTTTTAATTTTTGTTATTATTTTATTGAATTCAATTATATTAAACATACATTCCTTCATCTGACAGTTACATTATTTTGTATGACTTTTAATTTGGTTGTAAGGATACATTGAGTTGGCCAATCTTCATATAATCATTTGCCATTAAGTTGAAGATAGGATTGTAATTCATTTTGTTCACTTAGCCTAATTATATATTTTGTGATAATTTCTACTCTTTCATCAATTACAAGTTCCTTTTTAAGATCTACTAAATTAATTTTTGTCTCATCCTTAAAAATAAATTTCTTAAGAGTAACGACTGCTACCTTAGAAGGATTAAAATTAACTTGAAATACAATGGTTTCTAAATTAACCAACTCAGGATTTGAAGGAAATTTCATGTTAGAATAACTCAATTCAAATGATTTAGCTTCCATTGCTTGAAGCTCGTGTAAATTAAAATCTACTGATAGTTCTATAGTTGATTTTGGCTCATCAACTTTCTCAACCAATTTAATTTGTTTTTCATCAAGTTTTTTTTTATACGCCTCTCCAATATTTTGTTGCGTATCCAGTATAGTCTCTACCAGTTTGCCATCAGATCCTTGCGTTGGTTCAATTATGTTATGAGGAACGTACTTAAAAGATGACAATATCCTCCTGTCATCTAAATCACCTTTTTTAAATGCAACTACAAAAGAAATTGTATCACTTCTGTATTGCTTACCAATGGGAATGCTGTCTAGATTAATAATTCTGTTAATAATACAAATCTTATCTACTTTATTTTCAGAAATGTAAAAGGTATCAGATTGAAAATTGCCAAATTGAAATTTAATATAATTTCCATTTGGATTTTTTAAAGGCATCTGATTATTAAATTGAGTAAAAAGTCTATCCAGATAATTCTGTGCTGTTAAACTATTGCTTATAACCTCTTTATCAGAAATATTATCATAAAGCATAGTTAATTCCCTGGAATTAATCATTTCATCCAAGACTGTGTTCTTCGCCAGAACTCTTTCATCATAAGTTATTTTGGGATCTAAAATCAGATTTATTTGGGAAACAAAGTCTTTAATAAATTCATCAGCTTTATGTAAATATTGTTTGATGTTTTGAGTATTAGCTGTAAAGGCTAGAGTTAAAAATAATATACTTAAGCTGAACCTTTTCATGGTTTAACCAACTTCATATCATTATTTTTGGGTTTGGGTATTTCTTTTATTTCTTTATCATCCAATAATCTATGAACAGAAATATCACCAAACCTTACTTCAAAATAACTGTCATTTATTTTTTTTCCACTTTCAATATATTTTTTCTCCAATTTAATCTCAATATCTTTTTCTGTAATATCTTTATAAGGCCTGCTTCCTGTTCCTTCAAACAATTGATAGATCCTTAATTTTCCATAATAAAACCCATCATCCTTTTGCTTAACGTCCTCAATAATATTAATATATTTCCACTCAATATTTACATCTTTATATCCATATGTGTAAATTCTAGTTAAGTAATCCCTTATTGAATAAGTCTCTGGTTTCTTCATTCTTTTGGACATTACCTGAATTTTACATTGATCAGAAATAAATAATTCTAATACTTGATCTTTTGCATTTTGACGAATTTTTTTGTCAACATTTTTATCTGCAATTGTTCTGATTAGATTTTCAAGTATTCTAGTATTTTCATATATTTTTGGACCAAGTTCAGGAAGTTTTTGAGTATTACCATTAAAAGTTGTTAGCAAAAAGCAAGTTTTCAATACAATTATCTTATATAGTTTAGGATTTATGATGATCCAATTATCTAATTTATTAATCATAATTCTTTTGATTATAGGATGGTTTAAGAATTCATTTCTTTTGTTTTACCTCTTTTAAAGGTGATTTTGCCTTTGATGATTTAGTTTCCTTGGTGGAAGAGGATTTATTAACAGTATTAAGATGTATGAGTTCAGCATTTCCTTTATTGGTCCTTACAACAATTCCAGAAAGTTTACATTCCACTAATCCATGAGAAGGTATTATTTGAATATAAAAACCACCTAATAAAGATTCCTGATCGTATGAATTATTATTCTGGATTCCATCATGAAAATTAATTAATACATCAGGGTCATTACCTTTCTTGGCTTCATAGTAAAGAATAACAAATCCAGGCTGATCTTCAATGGTTGTTGCATCTAAACCTTTAAAAGATTTGATATTAAAATCTAATGAGCCAATTCCATTTTGGACTTTATAGGTAAATTGATTGGGTGAGTATTCAACATTGGTGGCTTTTTCAAACTCACTGACTTTAATTTTATACAATTCAGGTGTGTATTCATTTTTGTAGTCCTTAAAATCAGGATCTAAATTCCATGGTTCAAGAGAAGTAGGATCAATAAGTAATTGCTTCCCATTACTAATTGCAACAGCTTTTGTAGATCCAAAGAAATCATCATCACCTTTTCCAAAAACCTTTTTATCTTTGAGCAGATGATACTGCACCTCAATCATATAAATACTTGATTGTACTGCTTGCCTAAAGACATTTAACGACACTTCTTTTTCATCACTAGACTGTTTAGCTTGTTTAGATGGCTTATTAGATTGTTTTTCTTTAGTGTGTTTTTTGAGAATATCTTCAATTCTAATTGTGTCTTGTGCATCAGAAATCTGATAAAATAATAGTATTAGAATTAAATGGGAATATCGCTTCATATAGATTTATTTATTACCTTATTTCGTAAGCAGGAACTAATTGTTGAACTTGGATAAATCCACGACTTATTATACCAATAACCTCATATTCTCCATTAGCATTTTTGATCATCATAGGTCCACCAGATGATCCAGGTGCTAAAGCATTCGCGGTGATATTTATCATACCATTCATCGTACGGTCTTGTACAAGTTCTCCTTTAATAAGAATTGGAGCTATTCTATCCTGATTAAAAGCTTGTAAGAACTGTCCATAAGAGTAGCCATACCCATATATAGGTGTCTCCTGGCTCAAGGACCTAGAAATATCACGGTTCAATTTTAATAAACCTTTTTTATTATTAAGAGTAAGTTTGGCCCAATCTGAGGCATTATTAGTTATAGGACAAATTTTAAGCTGTTTGTTTGATCCTTCTTTATCACAATCAAATAGTTTGTCTCCGGATTGATCAAAAACTAAGTCTTTATTGCTAAATGTAAATAGATCTCCATCTGCTGAACGGGCTTCATATATAATTTCAACACTACCTCCTGCAATCTCAGCATTATTTACGTATGCAAGAATTGCCTCTCCTTTTTCATTGTCCAGATTCCAGGAACTGCATTCATCTATAAACCTCCAAGGCTGTATAACATGTCTTGCAGTAATAAAATCTCCATTATTAAGTAAAAATCCGGTTCCTGACCAAGATAAGCCATATTTAGAAATATCTATAATCTCCTGAGTTTGCTGAAAGTATACTTGAACATTGGTTATTCTAATGAAATAAACACTATTTCTGAGATATCTTAATTCGAGAGAATTCCCTGATTGAGCGATTACAATATTTACAAGTAGAATGCTAAAAATTGCCATCACAACCTTGTGTAAATGGTTAAATTTGAAATAGATATTCATGCTGGATTAAGTTGATTCTGAAAATATTAAATTTGATTTTAGTCTCGCGTCAAATATAGTGATTCTCTATAAAATAATATATAAAACATGTATTTTTTAATTTAACCATACTTTGCATCCTGCTGTAACTCCGTCCTTTTTATCTTTCAAATAATAATAATTATTATCTATGTGCTCTAAAGTCTTTTTCTTTTGATTAAGATTTATTGTTAATCTTATAAGTTCTGCTGTCCAAGCAACGCCAAAACCTGCAAATAAATAATTAGCAATATTTAGTTCATTTAAGGCTTTTGAATACTTTTGGTCACTTTCGTGTAAATTTTTTTCTGGCAAATAAGAATTGTAATCTGATTTAGCTTTAAGATAAAATCCTAAACCTGCACCTAGTAATAGGTAAGATCCTATAGCAATAAATTTATTCATTTCTCCTTTTCTTAGATCACCAGTTCCCCAACCAGGAACTAGGAATGATTTTAAATAATAGCTTTTAGTAGAGAATCTTTCATAGGGTATTGCATTCAATTTAAGCAATAAAGTCCTAGTGTCTTCGGAAATTAACTGACTTGTCTTAATGGTAATATTCTTTACAGCATTAGAAGCTTTCTGTATGCCAATATCACCATTAATAGTTTCTCCAGATAAATCATTCAAATTATACTGAGTACCAGAAATATCAGCAATTACATTAACATCAACAAACTTTATATTTTGAGGTAGAATTAAGTCATAACTTATTTCAATTTTTCGATCTTTGCCAATACTGTTGATCTTATTCACTGAAAACCCTACCTTTTGACAAGCTCCAATTTCACTATTAAATAATAGTATTAGTAAAATGTATAAGAACTCTAGTTTCATTGCTAATAAATTTTATATAATTCAATTTTATTTGAATTATAATAGCCTATGTATGAATTACTCAATGAATATGCTCCAAATCCATATGTCCCATTTTTACTTAGACCTGAACTGCATTGTGTCCAAATACTTTTTGCAGGATCATACTCCCAAGAAATTTGAAAGTTACTCTCAACATTAATAACATATGCTTTTCCATTTAATACAGATGTGATGCAATTTTTAGAGCCAATTAAGTCTTTTGGAAAATTAATATTTTGTGTTGTCGACCACTGATTATTTATTGGATTATAAACCCATAAATCATTATTTACATTTTTGTCTCCACCAAAAACATAAATTAATCCATTAATAACAAAGGAATTAGCACTAATTCTATCGCCTAATTGAGAATCATAGTTTATTGCTTTAAATTTATTTGTTGCAGGGTCAAATTCAAATGCATCATGACTTGGAGGTTTTGTGCCTCCATGATTCTGGCCTCCAATAATATAACCTTTGTTATTTACACTTTCACCAATTGCATATTCAATTTTACTACCTGGATAGCTGACCCTTGTAAGCCATTGATCATTAGTTGCATCGTATGGATATAAATAAGTAGCGCCTCTTTCAAGAATATAACCAATATTACCAATTGCAAAAGATGCAGCAACACCTCCTGAAGAGCCACTACTAATTGGTATTCTATTTACTGTATTTTGCCATTTATTAGTAGATTTATCTAAATAAGACAATATATCAATTGTCAATGTACCAGTGTTTCCTCCACCTACATAAATAGTTCCGTTTAAGACAAAAGTTGCAGGGTTTATATAACCAGAAATATTATTATTTGGCAAAACCTCATTCTTAAAGTTACATGTTCCGCTAGAAGCAATTGGAATATATATTGATGTTGAATCACTATAAAATGTTTCATCACAATCTGTAATATAAAACCTCATATAATATCTATTCCCTTGAAGAGGAGATAGTATTGTAGCAGTTAATGGATTAGTTACAACTGAGGTTTTTAAATTTGTTTTTGAATCATTAATTGTTGGCTTCTTTTCAGAAATGCTGTAGACCATTCCATACTCCATACTTTTGAATTCAGTAGGTGATGAAGAAAATGTTCCTGTTGCCTGAATATAATTATTTAAAAAAGTGGGCTTGTATATTAAAATTTCTCTTAATGGTAACGTAAAATTTATTTCATTTCCAAGGCCTAGAGTATTATTACACTTATAATATGATTTAATGCCATAAGAGGAGCCAATTGTTCCAGTATAAATAATTTCTAAATCATTTAATGGTTGGCCTATTGCAGGAAGTACTTGATTGCCATTAACTATAAACCCATAATCATCTAAAACATCATTTGTGACAATACTACTCTTAATGTAAAATTTATTTTTACTTTTTTGTTGAAAAATTATTGGATTAAACTGAACAATACAATCTTTTGGTGGATTAATTTTAACGTATGGTTGTGGAAATACGTTTGATCCGGATAGCTTATTGCAATAAGTAGTAAATATTTTAAATCTATAAGTACCATTGCCATTATTAGGGATTGGAAATGCATACATACTTTTGCCATAGGACTTCTTTAAATTAATAGGATGATCGGTTATTGCTGGTTCTTTATTATTATTAAATAAATAACACAATGATATTGCGTCTAAAGATATACAATCTTGAATCGGTACAGTATAACATATTAGTATTGAATCTCCTTTCTGCGCAGAAGATGTTATATTAACTGCAATTGTATTCGAATTAGATTTTTGAAATTCTATTTTGTCTCCAAAAATATCAATGTTTTCTTCTTTAATATATGGTATTAAAAAATACTTTTTTGTACAATCTAAAGCATTCAAATTAATGCTTTCAATATTGCCTTTTGAAATTTTCTTTATACCAAGTAATTTGTTCTTAGAATTAGAGCTTGAATTGGAATTCGCAAAAGTATCAAATAATATTCCATATTCAGTTTGATTTTTATCACTTAAGTCAACAATTGTAAAATCTACTTTACAATTGTTTATTGCATTAATCTCTATTTTACATTTTGAAATCCTTGGAAATTTCTCCTTTGTACATGAAGTTATAACAACTAGTAAAAAAAGAAATTCAAAGACTGGTAAATACCTCATAATAATTCTAGCTTTGAAAAACTCTAATAAAAAATTCTCGTAAATCCATAATATCTAATGCTTTATTGACCATAACAAAAATCACAAGGATCACTTCTAAGTGCCAATGCTTCATTATGTGGCAATCTTAAATTATCTGCTTTACAGGCTTTTAATCCCCTGCAATATTGACTAGTAGATCCATAATCCTTATGATAGGATTTTGAATACTTTCCATTGCAGATTAAGTTAAAATTTGACTGTTGAACCTGACGCTTATCAGCATTGACAATAAGGTAGGAGGTTAATAAAACCAATAAAATACCTATAGTTCTCAATTGGATCATACCTAAACTTGATTTGAATCCACGAATTTAATTAATTTAGGCCAAATGAAGTTCTTTTTTTATAGAATTCTCTAAATATTCCATTCTAATGCCAATTTTGAAGATTAGGTTCTTGATAATCCATTAATTAAGTATGCAGCAAGCTAAGTATTGGCTCTTAATCAAAGTCAAGAATCTCTAAATCACTCCTTCATATTATGTGAAAAACACCCTTCATTTGCCTTTAAGTTGTTCTATTAGTTCAATTTATGAAAACTAGCAATGATGCCTTTTAAGACCTTAAACGCAGGATCTTTTTGGTATACAAGATTGAAAATATGGGCTACTTCAAAATTCTACTAACATATTGGTATCAGAACTGGGCTTCTTACTTAATTGGTTCTCCTTAATCTATTCTCTAATTATAAAAGCATTTTAAGGCTTTTTTTTAATCTTGAATTTTACATTTAGCATTATTTCTCAGTATTTACGTTAACTTTCCTTTCCAGGATACCCAAATAATCCCAAAGCAAAGTTACCCCATACTTAAATCTCCAAGGTCTGCCTCCCAGTACCTTTACACGCATTATTATATATGTGTCAACAGTTCTCTTATCTCCACCCTTAAGCACCCTATGAGCTTCTAAGCAAGCTCACCCCTTAAATATAATAACGATCCACCTTGGAGATTTCCCCTCCCATGGTATTGTTGCTTAAGGATTATTTTTTAAACCTAAACCTTATTATTATGAACCTAGAACTAGGTAAAATTCTATTTACTGCTGCTATAGCTGATGCTGTTAGTAATTCCAAAGATTTCTCTGCTTTTGTATGTCAAAGTATTGAGAAACATAAAACTTGTAATTGGGGAGATTGTGACCCTGAAGATTCTCATCAGAATGATCTTTCTTTTGAGTCTGGAGGCAGAATCTTATCTGTGTATAAAAATCCAGCTGCTCATGAAGACTCTGAACCTAAGATCTGGATCATTACTGAATGGGATAGAAGCATTACTACAGTGCTTTATCCAAGTGATTATTAGGTGGTTTCATTAGTTTTAATTTCAATGTTATATAAGTAATTAAAAAAATAAAGGGGCTTTAAGAACCCCTTTATTCTAATTATTGCCACTTTGACTTAAGCTACTTTCTGCTTTCTGGATTCATACTTTTTTTTCCAATATTTAAAGTTGAAGGCTTCTGCATGTATATTAGTATAGATATTTGGATCATAACCTATTTCAAATAGATATTCAGAATCTTTGTATTTTTCTGAATCTATTTTAATCTCCGTCTCATCTTCTATGTATTGAACCAATGTGTCTATAGCTTCATTATGTGCTATATAAGTATTTTTAGGACCTGTGTAGTAGAACCATAAAATATAGCCATTATCTAGTACATTTCTATGTTGTATCATTGTATGTCTATCCATTTGCATGCTTGTGTATGACCCACATTCAATATCTAATATTTCAATTTGAATTATATGCTCACTACGCCAATTAAAATAAAACCTAGTAGACATTAAATCATAATTTTTTCCAAACAAGGGCAATTTATCCATTTCCATTTTCATTTGGTTTAAATCTTTAGCCTTATTGGCTTTTCTTATGGATTTTACAAGCACTTTATTTGTGCCATTTTTGACATCTTCTATGTATTTATTTAATGAAGTACTCATAGATCCTGAAATTGGGGAAATTGTTTTAAAATTTCTGAAATTCATTTTTTAACTTTTTTAATTAATTAATAATTTAGGGTTATTCCAATGTTATTTGTTTGTTATCTAGCTGTCTGATACATATATCCAAATATATTTCATATGTTTTGGTTTAAGTGATTGAATATTGTTTACATCAATTAATACCTTAGATGCTAAAATGTCGCTAGTTTTTACTTATTTTCTTTGTTGTGTCTCTTTTCTAGTTCTTTTCTATATTCTTATTACACACTCTGTTTTTCCTTTTTAATTGATTTTGAGTGCCTTAGGTTCATATTTGATATATGGCTGTAGTTTAACATACCTAAATTGTCTTGATTTCAAAATTTATAATGACAATATACTTTTTTTTGTATTTTTACCTTAGAATCAATTTAATGAGTATTTTAAGCTTCAGGTTGATTTTATAAATTAATGGCTAAATTATCAGATAAAGACCTTTTAATCTTGTTGAAGGAGCAAAACAATAATGCATTTGCTCAACTATACCAATATCATACTGTATTTGTACACAAGCATGTTTTAGCTAATTCAGGTGACGCTGAGGATGCTAAAGATGTTGAGCAATCAGTTATTATACATTTATATGAAAAGCTCATACAGGGCAAATTTGAGCTTAATGAAGGTGTGAAATTGAGTTCATATTTGTATGCTGTTGCTAAAAATATTTGGCTTAAAAAGTTGGACTTAAAGAACAAACAACCCACTGAAGATTTTGATAAATATGTTGATAAAGGAGAGAAAGATGTTGATATTGAAGATCTTTTTATTCCCGAAGGGCCTAAAGAAACAATTATTATTGATTGTTTGGAATTATTAAACAATGATTGCCAATCTATACTTACAAAGTATTATTATGAAGAAAAGGCAATGAGAGAAATAGCTTTGGAAATAGCTACTATTACTGAAGAGAACCTACGCAAAAGAAAATATAAATGTATTCAAAAGCTTAAGGAATTGTACAACCAAAAAATAATGGTTTATGGATAGCTTAAGATTTAATGAATTATTGAATAAGTACTTTGACAATACAATCCAGAATGAGGAATTGGAGGAATTTTTTAATGCTATAAATAATAATGCTACTTATAAAGCTGAATTTGAAATGGAGGTTTCTATTAAAAACAGCGTTATTCTGTTTAATAGAAGGAATCTGGTGTTAAAAATGGAAAATGCTAAAAAACAAAATTCATACAGAATTTATTTTATTAAAGTATTGTCTATAGCTGCAATGTTTGCTATAGTTATAACTATTTATTTTCTAAACGTTAGCAAACTAGACAACAAATTGTTATTTAGTGATAATGTTGTATACATTGATTATAACATTAGGAAGTTAGACACAATACTGTTTTCTAAATCTCTAAATTCTGATTCTTTACTTAATTCACAAGTAGATTACGTAGATTCAATTAGTTCTAAGATTAATTCAGAGCCTAATAGAATAAAAACATTTAAAAATAATGGTAACACTCTTGATACAATTGGAAACAGATTCCTTGAATCTGATTATACACATTCTACTTCATTTGTAAAGGTGTTTTATAATGCTAAGTCTTTTTATAAAGTTATAGACGATACCTTGTTTATTTACCTTAATGATAAAAATGTTAACAATATTAATAAAATTGTAAAAACAAAATCTGATAGCTTGCTAATATATACTAATGAAAAAGTTTACCATATTTATCGTTAATATTTTTTTACTTAATTCAATTTCATCTTATTCACAAGAGTATAAATGTTCTGAAGAATTTTGCAGAATTTTTAGTATAGACTCTAATTCATTGAGATTTAATTTAAACTATCAATCTTGTAAAGATATTATCGTAAACCAGAATAATGCTCTTAATATTTCAAGTGGGCTTGCAAATATCTTTGTTGAGTTTAATAAGTTAAATAATTTTGAAAATTTGATACTTACAATCAATGAAGGGTTGTCTGTGTCTAAGTATTTTGGATTAAATTTTGATTATGTTTTTTGGTTACAAAATTTAGCTAATTTTAAATCTAATGAAAATAAACTTATTGAAGCTAAAGTATTATTGGATAGTGCTATATTTTTATATACAAGTTATAATTTGGAACCTATTGATTCTTTTGGTCTGAAAGAGAATCTTACTTTTGACTTAAGATTAATTTATTCTAAATTAGGGATTTCATATGACATGGTTGATAGTACTAGATTAATTTTAAAAAATAAAGATGATATCATTTCTATAAACGAGTTAATTGCACTTGGTAAGTTCACTGAGGCTCGTCATAAAATTGATAAATGGACAATTAAGAATCAAAATGAAAATGATATTTTAATTGCTTACAAATACATGTTAAATAATCTACAAGGCTTATCTATAAATTTGGAAATTGCTTATTTGGAAAAGTTTTTAAATGACACAATAGAACGTTTAAATGATGTGCAAATTTTAAATTATTTGGATAGTGTTCAACGGAATAATCAAATGGAATTCATAAATATACAATTTAAATATTCTACAGTTCTTAGTATGTTATTGTATCATTATATTAGGTTTTATAATGGCAGCAAATTAGTTTTTCTTGAAAAATTAATGGAGAAGTGGCATATATTAAATAGATTATCTGATGTTGGTTATAAGTCTAATCTTGATTTTTTACGTGACAATACAAATAGAGTTAATAATGATATTCTTAAAAGAGAAACTAAATTAGATAATATTGAATTGGATTCTGCTAATTATTTTAATATTAAAATTAGTAGAAATTTGAAATTCAAAATAGATGATATAAGTAGTGTATACAATTTGTCTGATGTTTATTCTGCTGATTCTTATATTGCATATTGGAATCATAATTACAGTAGGTCTGCTGAGCTTAAGTTAAGGGAAATTAAATTGAAATTAATGTTTAACTTAGTATGTATTGACAATTATTTAGAATTAGTTAATATGTACGTGAAATCTGGAGATTTGAATAATGCAAAAATTGTATTAGATACAATTTCAAATCAATCTAGATCATATGTTGGAGATTCTAAGTTTAAATATCAATATGCATCTGCCAAATTAAATTTTTTCATGCATAGTAATCAATTGGATTCCGTAATAAGCACTTTTAAAAGTAGAGAAATTCAAATCTTGAACTGTTCAGATCTTTCAAGAGATCTGCAGAATCAATTGTATGCTATTATTGCTTATTGCATGTTAGGCCAAAAATCATTGGCACTTCACTTATTTAATAGTTTAGAAAATTATAGAATTAAATTGGGTGACGAGTGCTTTAATAATGGCACCAAAGGTAGTATAAATATTTTGGGATTTTACTTAAAAGGGTGTAATGTTGCTAACGCTAGATTTAGCTACTGTTATAAAGATATTGAATCAAGTTTAAATAATATTGCTCTTATAAGTTCATTGGAATCTTTATGGTTATACAATTTACTAGAGGGGAATAAACAAATCTTTACTGATGCGTTTGTTAATGCAATAACTAATCATATTTCACTTCTATATAAAACAGACATGCTAAGTTCTTTTTATAGTGAATCTTTAGAAAAATTTATCAATATTTATTTAACTAATAACAGCTCTATTAGTATTTCTGATAATAAATTAATATTTGAATATTTAATTTCTAAGGATAGCAGGACAAAAGAACAAAAAAGGTTTGTAAATTTGACAAAAAACCTTCTCAATAGAAAAGATACTTTACATGATTATACTTATTTGACTAAAGATATTTTAAATTTAAATTCTGTAGTATGGAATGACTTGGATAAATTTATTTCATATAACCTTTATGATGATGAAGTTGTAATGGTAATTACTAAAGTTCTTAACGAATATTTTGCAATTGTTTTTAATAACCAACTTGATAAGATGGATATAATTAAAATTGGTATTTTAAATGAAAGTGAAATTAGAAAAAATTATCTGGATTATTTATCAAACAATAATGTTGACATTGGATATTTATTGTATAATACTTTATTAAGTAAAGTTGCTAATAAACTAATTAATAAAAAAGTTTTTTTAATTCCATTGGGCATTTATAGAGAAATTAATGTTAATTCACTTCCTTTTAAAGATGGTAAAAATTTTGTCATAGACCATTTTGGATATATAACTTATTTGAATTCAATTTACTCTTTATCTGTTAATCCAATTTTGGATATCAATAAAGGTGTTTTTGCATTTGTGAATCCTGCATTTGGAAATATTAAATCAAATGAATTTCTTGCTAGTAAATTTCTTTCATCTAGGACTGGTTCTGATTATAATTGGCCTCTGCTACCTTTTACTATGAATGAAACTAAGCCTATTTTGAAAATTTTTAATAAAGAAATTGTAAATATTTTTTCAGAACAAGATGCTTCAGAACAAAATTTTAGAAAACTTAATGGTGCTAGAATTGTGCATATTGCAACACACGGCTTTGTTTCTAAAGATAAATACGGTGAGAATGGTTTGGTATTAGCTAATGCTAATTTTGAATCTCAAGATTCTTATAATGATGGTTATGTTTATTATAGTGATATTGTTAATATGGATTTTGCAAATACAAATATAGTTACTTTAAGTTTGTGTGATGCTGGATTAATTAATATTAAACCTTTTACTAGCATTTGTGATGCATTTATTCAGGCTGGTGCTAGTAATGTTATTTACTCAACCTCTAAAGTTGATGATTTTGCTACTTCAAATTTTATGAATAAATTCTATAGTTATTATTCTGTTACTAGTAATCCAACAGATGCTATGAAAAGTACTTTAGTTGAAATGCGTTTTTTGTATAAATCTCCAAAAGATTGGGGTTCTTTTATCGTAATCCAAAACTTTAAATAGATGAGATTATTATTTTTGATTTTATTTGTTCTGGTTACAACTAATATTTATAGTCAAGGTTTGGTTTTTGATAATGATTTATATCAAAAACGCATATTATTAAAAAGGGATAGGTCTGATAAATATCCAAAATCATTTTCATTAAAGGCATATGCTCCTTATGTTTTTGCACAACAAAATTCTACCTGCGTTGCACACGCTATTGCTGTTGCTAGAACTATTGCTTTTGCTTATAATAGAAAACTTACAGATATTAAAGTGGTTTCTGCTAATGTTTTTTCACCACATTGGGTTTATTTTAGAAATAAGCAATTGGGTGATGATAATTGTTCTAAAGGCTTAAATTTAGAAAATGCTATAAATGATCTGATTGTACATGGTATACCAAGGCTTGTATCGGTTGAATATAAGGAATATTATCCTTTTACGAAAACTGTTTTATGTAATTATTATCCAGATTCTTATAATAATGATACTAATGAAGCTTTAAAGTATAAAATTGATGAAGTTTACAGAATAAATGATTTAGATGGAATTAAACTTGCATTATCCAAGGGGATGCCTATTGTAGTTGGTATGTTGATTCCAGATTCTTTTACTAAATCCAATAGTAAGCTTTGGATACCTACTGCTAATGATAATCTTGAAAATTCATTTGGTCATTCTATGGTAATTGTGGGTTATGATGATAATGCTTATGGAGGATCTGTTGAGATAATGAACTCCTGGGGTGTTAACTGGGGGGATCATGGTTTTATTAGAATTAAATATTCTGACTTCTTAAAGTTTACATTAGGGGCATATGGTTTTTTTGAACAGTTTAGTTTGGGGAGTAATCATATTATTGCAAATGATACTTCTTATTCTAAAGATCTTAAGCTTTCAAAATCAATTGATCTAAAAAGCAAGAGCTTGTATTTTAAGCATTTAAAGGACTTTGAACCTTCAGTCAAATAAATATATTGTGATTTTTTAATTTTTGTGGCGACATTTTGACAATTTAAGTATTTATAAGTGATATTAATTTTATAAAACTTAAATTTTAATCATGAAAAACTTAGTATTTTTATTTGTAATTTCATTTTTTGTTACATTTTGCAGTGGTCAAAGTGGCAGTACCTATGTAAATGGCTATTATAAAGCTAACGGTACTTATGTTGAAGGCTATTATAGAACTACACCTAATAATTCCAATTGGGATAATTATTCAACACAAGGCAATATTAATCCTTATAATGGTGCTTCTGGAACTAGGTTAAGAGATTATAGCATTGGTACTTATAATACTAGTAAAAATCAAACAATTTATATTGGTCCTAAAGGTGGTCAATACTATATAAACTCCAAAGGAAATAAAGTTTATGTGCCTAAAAGGTGATATAATCTTTTGAAAATTAACTGAAAAATTTATTTCTTCTATTTTTTATCCCACGCATTTAATGCTTTGTTATATCTGATATTTTGTTTATTATTGATTATTTACAAATGTCTATTTTAATTTTTTTAACTTTTAAACTTTTATTTATGTTCAAACAACTTTTTTCATTTAACGGTAGAATTGGTAGATTGGATTATACCATTTCTTTTATTTTGTTTTGTTTTTATTTTGCTCTTTTTAATGCAGTAATTAAACATCAGGGCGATGAATTTTTTGATATTTTAATAATATTATTGTATTTTCCAGTTTTATGGATTGTATTAGCAAAAGGAGCTAAAAGATGTCATGATTTGGGATTAAGTGGATGGTGTATATTAATTCCATTCTTTTGTTTTGCTTTGATATTTTGGAAAGGCAAGGATCCTCAATCTTTTAGGTAAAATTCCAAATAATTATTTTTATGATTTATTTGAATATATTTGTTTCTTTTTATTCAATAGAATAATTTTATTTTGCTGTAACTCAATTTTACGTTATCTTGTAATATTATAATTTATGAATTCAGAAAAAATTAATATTGTCAGATCTATAGAGCAAATGGATGCTGAGTTATTTGAAATGTTGCTCAATGTTGGTAAGACATATCAATATGTCAGAAAATCAGTTTTTGTCAATAAGATTAATGACGTTTTTAATGAATTAATTGAAGGTGGTGACACCTTGCTAAACTCCTATCCAGGTATCTGTAAAAGTAATGATTGTAATAATAGATTTTGTTCTGGTTATAGATTTGTTGGTAATGTTTCCAATAAGTATTTTGAACTAATATTTAAAGAAAGCAGAAATGAAGTTGATGACATTTTTCAATGCTTTGGTCTGGAATTGGATAATCCTGATGTAACAAAGGGAGAACGCATTTCTTATAGCATTGATGCTGAATACCAAGATTATTTTTTATTGAATTCTGACTTTCAATCCAAAAAGAAAATATGTTTGGCTGCAATGGAAGAGTTAAAACAATTAAAAGATATTTGCTTAACTATTGATGTACTTGAAGACTGGCTTATAATTTATGGTTCATTTTATAATTCTATTTTGGATGCAAGTATCTTGTTGAATACATTTGACAACTTTAAAAGCATATATATACGATTTAATTTTTTAGTTTTTATTTATTACAAAGACAATAAGGCTAAATTAGCCTATGAACAATATTTGTCTCTAGATTTGAATAATGAGAAGGCTCTCTTAAGGTGGTTAGTTGATCATGAAGAATTGGGAGCTGAGTTTCACCAATTTGCTTTTTTTGACATTTCAAAAAATAGTAAAGATGATGTTGTTAGCTTAAAAAAAGGTGAGATCAATATTGATGTTGATAATTTTAGAAATTGTATCAATTTCCATCTTGCTTTTGAAGAACATATTTATAAAATGAAAGTTAAGTATGAAGTACAATATGATAATCCAAATGATCTACCTTATTATATTGATGATTTGCGAATTCCTAGTGATATAGAATTAGAATTCATTAGATCACTAAGATTGCAATTGATTAAGGGTGGGGTAGAGTTCTAATGATTTATTTTGGTTAAAAAGATAAGGGGCTTTTATGCCCCTTATTCTAATTTGGATACCTTCCAATTCCCCATTTTTTCCATTCAATTTCTACTATTCCCTTGATTCCAACTTCTTGTTCTAGTATATGTTCCATTACCTCTTTAACTATGTACTGGTTTCCAACTGTAGTTGCTATACCGTCATGCAATGTTATTAATGGTATGTTTGGATACTTTTTCTTTAAGTCCTTACAGATTAAGTCTAACACAGTCTGGCTCTCCATTTTCTGAAGAATTCTGGCAAGACAATTTCCTTGATAATTGTTAAGGTTTTTAGTCTGTCCTTTAGTTTTCTTGAAACCATAATTTATTAATGTGAAGAATCTTAGTACTTCTGGAAAGTGATTTTTCATGACTTCTCTGCCTTTCAGATTTGTATATCTCGGTGGAGTAAAAAACACTTTAAATACTTCCCATTTTGCTGCTTCTCTAGTCCAATTATGTCCTGTTAACTTTTGCAGTTCTTTAGCCATAAATTCATAAAATGTACCTGAAGAAACTAAATTGATATACTTAAGTGTTGAATCAAGAAAATCCCCATTTTGAAATTTTACTAACATATTGTATACTATACAGTAAACCCAATCTAACTCAGTCTCCTGATAATGACTTATCTGATCTAAAACTAAATTTTCAAACTTTTTTGGATTCAGAAATAAGCCAACACTGAAGTACGGTTGTGAGTTCTTTATGTCACATGCTACCAATCTCTCTCCATTTACTCTCAGATGCTTTCTAAGCTCCTTTTTAACAGATACAGCACTAGTATGTAGTCTAAATGAAGTCTTGTCTTGATTGAAATAAAACTGCTTCTCATGGATTTTACAAAGAGCATTTTGCCAACTGCTAATTTTTTCCATTGCAATTTTTTTCCTTTCCACTTTTAAGACGTTCTTAGTCTTTCCAAAATATCTACTATTCTTGCCTCGTGTTCTGTTTTCATTTAAAATATCTTGATTAGCAGCATTATATGCCAAATTCCTCATTCCTACAGATGTTGTATCTGCTATTGCATTCTTATAATTATCTATTTGTAAGTTAATTAGATCATTATGTAGATCTAGATACTTTGATCGAGCATTAGCATTTATTTTTCCTATTTTGATTTTATTTACTAAAACCTTATCTGAAACAACATAATTCTTTATGCCTTTTCCTCTATACTTATTACCTATTTTATATGCTCTAGAATGTGAACCAACACTATAATTTTTGTCTAGATCTATGATGTCATTTTTCTCCATCCAATCTATATAGATATTATAATCTCTAATAGCTTTTTGCATTATAGTTGAGTTCATTGTAACAAATCCATATCCTGAATTAGTTAACTTCTTTAAATGCTGTCTATCAATTATCTGTGAGACTATGTAAGCTACTTTATCTGATTGTTGATGTATATTGTTAGCACATTTTATAACTGGAATAGGGGACTCTCTAATGAGCCCCCTTATTTCCAAATTATTAGGAATTTTTACTATTGCAGTTTCCTGTAACCTTACCACCTTTTTAGAAGTAGGTTTTACTCCTTTTGGTTTTATTAAATATAATACTATCATGGCCACAGTCTTATTTGATAATCTGGATCCCATTCATTAATATCTCCACCTTTTTTGTCAGTAAGATTAAGGTACCGAGCTAGATGATTTCCAACTTGTTTTAAAAAAAATGGAATTTTATATTGATTACAATCAACAATAATTTTTTTGATCCATTTTAAATCACACGGTCTATAACAATACTTTATACCTGGAGTCCCAACTGGAGCATCACCAGACTCACCACCAGCAATAATCCAATCCATTTTTTTAAAAGCTTCTTCTAGTTTTGAATTTTGAACAAAATCTATTTGTCCAATTAATGGTTCAGCACTTATAAATAGTTTGAAATGACTATCTGCATTTTTTAATTTGGATAATATTACCATTCTGTTTATCACTGACTGATCTTCAATTGAAGTACCTAGAATTACATTAGAATAGCCATTTATTCCCCAATCTTTTGGTAAGCAATGTTTAATCCTTCCAACTCTTTTTGTAAGAATTAAATATGTATGCTGTGGTGTGTTTTTAATTATTTCCCAAGCATCATCTCTCCATTCATCTGCTTCTTCTATAAAAAAGTCAGACATCGAGCAAGTAAATATTTTCTGATTTCCTGCAATTCCATAGGGTTTCATAAATTGAGAGGGGGTTGCTCTTCTTACTATACTTGGATTATTGTTTTGCATGATTCTATGCATATAGCAAAAGTCACATCCTGCAGATACTCTTTTACAACCTGTCCAAGGATTCCATGAATAATTAGCCCATTGTATATGTGTTTCATTCATGTTGTCCACCTTTTTTTAATTGAGTAAAATCAGTAACAACCATATGTCTATCTAAGTATTCATCAATACTTTTTCTTAGAATATACACCTTATGACCATCTACTGCATATTTCAATTCATGTTTTTTACGTAACTGAAACATCTTAGTTCTCTTTATGCCTAATATCTCTTGAGCTTGGGCAAGAGTTACCCAATTAAGTAGGTTTTTTTCTACCATTTGTAAAATAATTTTAAGCCTTGAATTTTTATGTTCAAAGCAGATTTTTAAAAATTTTTTTGTTAGTAGATTGCTTTCTTTTCGAAAACCATCTTTAATTTTATGGACTTTAATAATTAGTCCACCCATTAAAATGGTAATTAGATCTATTAAGATAGATATTTCTTAGGCTCCAGAGTCCCCTTAATGAAATATTGACTTGGATGGTGGTGGGTTCATATTTTTAATAAGCTTGCCAGACTTTTCTAGGCAGTTTTGGGCTTTATATTCAAAAAGACAATATTTTTATTGATAAAGTTCAACTAGTTTTATTTTTTATTAAATATTTTTTATTTTTATATTGTGTCATATAGTAATGCAGCTTTATTTTTTTGATTATCAACTACTTGAACATATTGACTAGTCATTAAGATTGACTTATGGCCTCCAAGTTCTTTTAACGTTTCTATCCCAATACCTAATTGAATGCCTAAACAGAAGAAGGTATGTCTGCTTTCATGCCAACTAAATTTTCTTGTTAGACCTGCTGATGAACATATTTCTTTCAATCTGGTATTCATAACTACATTAGTACTTTCAATTCTTTTTGATAAATGATCTTTATCTTTTTGTAGATCACTTTCACCTATTATTCCAAATATAGGCACATTGTCGCCAGATACTGTGAAATTTATTAATGACTGAGCCTTTTTATTTAACTCAACGTTTACCAGATTTCCAGTTTTGCCCATATGATATGATAGTCTATAAGCAATGTTATGGCCTTGATATTCTTTTTGGATTGATTTCATTGTTAAGCTTACCATGTCTCCATATCTCATGCCTGTATATATACAGAATAGGAATGGTTTTAGTATTTTGGCATCACATGGGTTTGTTAACAAATGATGTTCTAATAGCTTGATTTCTTCTATTGTAAGATACTTCTTTTGTGAGCTACCTTTAACAACCTTGAAGCCTCTTATTTTATTGGTTTTAACAATCCCTGCATCTAGACCATGATTAACAATTCTCTTTAGGCACTTAATTTTTGCATGAATAGTGCTTTTAACCGTTGAGTGATTTTTGATATACCAAGCATTGAATTTTGTTAACCACTCCTTATCTATATCTTCAAGAAGTACGTCTTTATCAAAAGCACTTATAAATTTTGATATGGCTTTATAGTTTTTTCTTGTACCATAAGCTAAATTTAAATCTTTAACAAAGTTTGCCTCACAGTATGATATAGCTGTTGGTTTTGTTACTACAGCAGATTTGGAGACTTTGCCAAAGAGGAAATCTCTTATTTCTGTTGGTTTTATTTTTACACCTTCTATAGTCCTTTTATGAATTTCTCCCTCAGCTTTTAATTTTAAACCTTCCAGTTGACTGTTTATAATACTATGTCCTTTTACTTTTTGTTTGGAATCATCCCATTGGTCAGGTTTTAATTTTACTGATGGTACAGTTATCTCAACTCTGTCTTTACCACTTGCTATTATCATCCTTAAAGGTGCTAAACCACTTTTGTTTACTTTGTTTGTTCTTAATAAAAATCTAACTACTGACATTATATTTAATTTTATGATTAAAAAAGGGTCTCATTAGGGTCTCACTTTTAGAGATCCTTAGAGGTTAACTACAAGCTTAAATGAACATATTAAGTTCATGTAAATGTGTAATTAATTTACTGTCAGTTTATTATGGTTTATTAGCGTTTATTGGTGTTTGTATCTTTTAGGCTTATTTAATCCTGACGGGATCACTTCACAATCAAGGAGTTATGGATTTGTTTTCCTAACTCCTTTTTTTATTTGCATATAAATAGCAAACAATTATTTGAATTTATTAAGATTTTAAATTGTTCCAAGCTTAGTTTAAGATACTTTTTTTATTTTTAAACGGATTCTCTTTAGGCAAATGTCTCTTTAAAAAAAATATTATATTAAAGGTTAATTATAATTAATGTTATTGTAATATTATGATAATGAATTAGTTGCAATTATTGCTTTGTTTTAATTTTAGCTTTCAAATTTTAAAACAAATAACGCCTACTTCTTTGATTTTCTAAATTCTATTCAGAAAATTGAACAAAGGATGCTAATTGGAAAAAGCACCGCAAAGGGTAGAGTTACTTTATATAAGGGCTCTGATTCTCATTTAAAATTGAAATGAATTATATAATTAATTACTAAAATAAATGTGTTAATATGTTTAAACCAAAAAAACAGACAGTTTAACTTTGTGGAAAATGTCTTAGAAATACAGAAAAAATACACAATAAAAAATAGCGTGATTTATTTTGAAGACTATCATAGTCAGAAAAGTTTAATTTAATGAATAATTGTTATATCTTTAGTAAAACTTTGAACAGTTTTTTTATATTTTAAATATACTTTGATCTCAGCGATATAAACTCCAGTAGATATTTTAGAAAAATCCATACTATAACTAGATGAATAATTTCCTAAAATATCCTTCCACACCACATTCCCCCAACGATTATAAAGAGTCTTTGATAATACTTCAATATCGCAGTTGGATTTAACATCAATTTGATCATTAATCCCATCATTGTTTGGACTAATTGCATTAGGAATATAAATTTTGCAATTGTCACATTCAGAAGATTCAACATTAAATTCAGCTGAATCATAACAAGTGCCTAATATACTTTCAATTTGATATTTCCCAGCTTTATCTATTTTTATTATGCTATTAGTATCTAATCTATTCCCGTTTAGAAAATTTTCTTGAGTACTCAGTTCAGAAATATTAAAAAGCAAAGAATCATTAATACATATTTTAAAATTGTTGTGTTCTGGAATTTCACTAAACTCTTCAACACTAACATCATCAACTAGAAAGTATGCCTTACTATAATTGGGAAGTGATTTATTTGAAAGCGGTACTAAAGTTGAGATTGAATCATGTCGAAAATTCCCTATTACTATCAATTTCTCTCCTCCTCTGGCTTGATAACATCCTTCGACTTTAGAATAGTTAATATAATCAAGAATGTCACCATTTTGATTAGTTATATCTTCGTTTAGCTCAATTAAATATTCTTCATCTTTATTTACCTTTGATAAGATTTCTTCCTTATTTCTTACAAATGAAAGGCTAACATTTTTCGTTGTATACACTTTTTCCACTTCATCAATTGTATAGGAAGGCTTAACGTAGAAGCAAATTGAATAATAATGATTTTGAATTAGTGGTTCTTTAAGCTTACCGATTATATATTCTCGTCCAACATATCTCTTTCCAAGGTAATAAGCAATTGCATTTACAAATATTCCAACACATGACTTTCCAGATCTGGGCATTCTGTATTTTATTTTACCTCTGCAATTATGTATTGTATAATAGTCTGCGGTAAATAATTGCTCCCACTCAGGAACATCTATACCAATATTATTATTGAAGTCTGAGATATCGCAGCTATCACCTTCAAAGCTTGGATTAATAACTAGATTCTGACTGATAACATTTAGCCTAAATATATACAATAAGCATATAATCACTATACAATATTTATATGAACAATTATAATGCAATTTAAAACCTATTATTTAAAATATTTGAAATGACTTATGTATTATTTCACCAGATGAAAGTAGAATTTCTGCTACATAATGCCCTTTAATAAGAGAGCTTACGTCGATTTGAAATTCATTATTGTCAATATCTTGATAATTAAGTAAAATTGATCCTTGTGAATCTTTGATCCAGATATTTGATATTTGAGAAGCTACTGAAATTACATTTATAATTCCAGAACTAGGATTTGGATAAAATAATATTTTTCTGTTCTCATTCTTAATATCAATCGGACTTTCTAAAGGTCTTTCTAATAATCCACCTGGCCCTTTTAATACTATTTCAAATCTTTCGCCTCCCATAATTGTATTCCCTCTTTTTTGAACAAGATCAATCGCATAGTCTTGATTATCTACATTTGTAGGACTTATTTGAATGCAAATTCTTTTATTAGTTTTTGCTGCCAGGTATATTCCATTTATAGTGGCAGTATTATTGTTGACTAAATATTTTTCTTCTTGATTATTCAAAATTAAGCCGGCAGTCTGTAATGCATTTAGTTGTCCTTCAAGTCCATCTTTAAGATAGACCTTAACTTCAGCTTTATTTAATAAGGTATTATTATTAGTTGCAGGTGGAAAATTAATTTCAAGATTAATATCATTAATTACTTGTTCCGTGTAATTACTAATGAATACACATCCAATTTGTGGTTGATTAATGAAAAATTCATCGCTAAAAATTGTAACATTCCTCATAGCCACATTATTGTTATTACTTATTATACTTGATAGGCTACCTGTTAAGTTCAAGCTATTGCCATCATCCATAACAGCTAAGATACAAAAGTTATGCTTTTCTTGTGGTTGATTTGGGAAGCAAGCTGTAATTTTATCTGGATCTGGAATATTCCATTCAAATTCATAAATATTATAATCCTTAATAATTACATTTGGCATCTGTGTAAAGTCAATAAAATCTTCATTTACTGAACGAAGCTTAAGTTCACCTACCTGTTCACCAAGTTTATGAGTACATCCTGGCATAATATATCCATCCCATGGTTCTGGCAAAGAAAGTCCTGCTGATGCTTTAGCCCAATATGCTTTTATATTATTAACATCAGTTAAACTTGGAAGTGGCCCTGTATTCCATACTTTGACATATACATATGCAGTTGTATCTTGTGCCGACTCATAGATTGATTCACTGCTTTGGTTTATATATCCATCCGCAGAATTTCGCACCCAGATATCTGGGCTTACCCAGAGTTGGGGGGCATTTGAAGGTTCACTTCCTATATCATTTACATCATCTCTAACATATAAATCATATGTCCAGTCAAGACAATCTTTTTGATGACAATAAGCAATCTCGTCAATAAATGCTTTTAGTAACCAAATGACAGAATAACCAGGCATCGTTTGATAGGTAGAAAGATCTGGATTAGATCCAAATAATTTTACTAATATTTTGTCATGATAATCGCCTTCTAATTTGGCGATAAATACTTCAAAGTTTGTATGATTCATACAAGCGTCCACGCCATAAAAATAACTCAATGGAGTATGAGGATCAAAAGGAAAATCATTAAAAATTGTAGGAAAAGTTCCCGCAGGCTCAATTAATTGAGCTTGAGTCCCAAAAAATATTGAATTAATTGATTCTGATGGATTCCAATAAGGAAGAGGAACAAATTTAGATTTACCATTACTCATAAGAAATTTTTCCAACCCTTGTAAACTAAATCGATTCCAGTTATTAAAATTTGTAGGATTATTTATATTATGATAAACATCATGAATCGCTTCAGCATACTGAACTAGTAATGGATATTGATTAATCCCTGACAGATTAGAATTTTGATTAATCTTGAGATATTGCAGGATTAATTCTCTAAGTTCTATTCGATCTGCATCTGTATAAGATGCATCATTGATATTCTTTCGCCTATTAGTACATTGTCCAATAACATCGTTTGTTAGTGTTGCAATTAGAATCAGAATAAAAAATAGTTTCTTCAGATTTAATTTTTTTAAAGTTTATTAAATATTAATTCAATGCAAGATGATACATCAACAATTAACATATAATTTTTAAAAGCACCTGCCAAGTCTTAATGATTTATATTAAAAACGTGTTTTACATAACAAGCATTACAGCTTGTTAAATTAATTTCCTATCCGCTATTAGTGGACAGCATATAGGCTTACCAAAAAACATTAACACTCCTTTGGGTTTCATCAATTTAACTAAGATGAGATACTTTTATTGAGTAATTTCTAATTACTTAGTTAAATCCCAATGACAATATACGAATATTTTAATTTTCAAATTATTTTTTCAATTTTTTTAAGAATATTTTCTTGCTTAAGACTTTCTAAATATTATTGAATATTTACATATGTTTATCAGAATCTGAATAGGTATTCTCTTAATATAAACACATTAAATAGGTATTATCAATAAACAGTCTTAACATGAATTAAAATAAAATGTATGTTTACATTACACTTTTCTAATTGATTAAATTGATATCAACTATTTTTATTCGAATTGATTAGTTGGTTCGTAAATTTGAATCGAATTTATTTCCAATGGGTTAAAATAACTGCCACTAATATTAGAGATGCTAAATGGTATCCGGTGTTAATAGCAAAGAGTTTCCATGACTTCTTTTCCCAGACGGTACCTCCCAATTCTCCTGGTAA
>Ga0154020_10000747_pt1 | contig 40182 bp, 35 predicted proteins | sample Klosneuvirus_201_FD_109709 | JGI IMG/M metagenome (GOLD analysis project Ga0154020, IMG submission 109709) | Active sludge microbial communities from wastewater, Klosterneuburg, Austria - Klosneuvirus_20160825_MG | ecosystem: Engineered > WWTP > Aerobic digester > Activated sludge | place... | reverse complement strand
ACCGCCACCACCCGCAACCATCACCCGATTAACCAGAGCATTGCCTCCAATGCGAATATCACTAGCACCACCCCCTCCTGCTCCTGCACTTAAAGTACCGGTTCCTCCTGCGCCACCTCCATTAAACCCACCAAGAGTTCCAGTGCCTTGTCCTCCAACATTAATGTAAATAATTTGACCCGGACTTGTGGTTAACACCCCTCTTGTGCGGGCTCCATCACCACCACTCACATTAACAGCAGCGCCAGACGCACCATTTGCCTGAATTGTGATAATACTAACACAAGCCGGCACCACAAAGGTTTGGGTGCTGCCGGTATAAGAAAAGGTTTGAACCGTTATGCTTTGAGCATACGTTGCTTGATGGTATCCGAAAATCAAACACATGAAACTTATCAAAGTCAGTACACCACCGTTTTGATAAAGTTTATTCATAGTTCACTTATTTAATGCAAGATAAAAATTAAACTGTTTACCTCTTCGCCAAATAAAAAGTAATGTCATTAAACCGCGTTTAAAAGCAAGCCACTTATTTGATTGGTGCAGTTTAAACCATTCGGTTCATACTACCTCATGCGATGTAATTCAATTTTTTGTCAAAAAGCGCTTTATTAGACCCGGTTTCTTACTTTTGATTATTATACTTCATTATGACCTACGTCTCCGCTGAACAAGCCCTCTCCTGCATACAATCCGGCATGCGTGTGTTTTTGCACGGCAGCGCGGCTACGCCCATTCACCTGATCAAACACCTAATAGCGCAAAAAGAAAAGTACAAAAATGTTGAGCTGGTGAGCATTTCGCAAAAAGGCGTTGACTTGAATGACCATTCACTCAAAGGGCATTTTTACATCAATTCCCTTTTTGTTTCTGAAGCCAATCGCGAATCGGTGAACTCCGGTATGGGCGATTATGTGCCGGTGTTTCTGAGTGAAATTCCTCTGCTTTTTAAACGCAACTTCCTGCCCCTGGATGTGGCCATCATTCACGTTTCTCCGCCCGATAAACACGGGTACTGTTCATTGGGCACTTCGGTGGATGTGGCTCGCGCTGCGGTTCAATGCTCAAAGTATGTGATTGCTCAGGTGAATCCCAAAATGCCCCGCACGCACGGAGATGCCTTTGTGCCTTTCTCCCGCTTTGATGCGGCCGTTTGGGTGGAAGACGAATTACCGGAAGTGTCGTATGCCAACGGCAAGGATGCCATCCATGAAAAAATAGGCAAAGAAGTCGCAAGTCTTGTTGAAGACGGGGCTACCCTGCAATTGGGCATTGGTACTATTCCGGATTCCGTACTAAGAAATTTAGGTCACTTAAAAAATCTGGGGCTGCATACCGAAATGTGTTCGGATGGCGTAATACCCCTGATAAAAAACGGCATTATTAATAACAGTGCAAAACGAAAAATGAACGGGTATTCGGTCACTTCGTTTTTGATGGGCACCCGAGCCTTGTATGATTTTGTGGATGATAATCCCGGTGTAAAGGTGCTTGATGTGAGCTATGTGAACGACCCGCGCATCATTTGTTTAAACAACAAAGTGACGGCCATTAACAGCGCTGTAGAAATTGATATTACAGGACAAGTGTGTTCTGATTCCATTGGCACCTATCAGTATTCGGGCATTGGGGGTCAAATGGATTTTATTCGCGGGGCGGCATTATCGGATGGCGGAAAACCCATTATTGCCCTGCCCTCGGTAACACACAAAGGGGAATCGCGCATCGTTTCTTTTTTAAAACAAGGTGCAGGTGTGGTCACCACGCGAGGGCACATACACTGGGTGGTGACGGAATACGGGAAAGTAAATTTATTTGGCATGAACATGGAACAAAGGGCCAAAGCCCTGATAAAAATTGCGCATCCCATGCACAGGGAAAATTTAGAAAAAGAATGGGTAAAACGTTTCGCCTGATAAGGCCCGCACCTAAACTTAGACGCGGGACTGCTCTGAGAGGCCTGTCCTAAGAACGATTAAGGGAAGCCACTAAGAAATTTAAACACATTAGTTTATTCATTTTTCTATTTTGTTCTTTTGCCTCAATGCTTCAGCAGGTTCATTCCACGCACTCCTGATTTTCCTTAAAAGGCAATTCGTTCGTTCTTTTCTCTTGAAAGAAAAGAACCAAAAGTTCAAGACTTCCGAAAAATGCCTTGCCAATCTACGGTCCATTTTGTCCCGCAAAAAAGGTATGCGGGTTTACTGCACAAATGCTGCCATGCAATTACGCAGACTGCTTTTGCTTAGCACATGCCAGCGCTTAAAATGTCCCTTGATTCGCTAAGGCATTTTTCGAAGGTCGAATACAAAGAGGGCTAGCGGCAAAATACAATTCACACTGCTCTGCACTGCGTCCATTCCAACGCGCGGGCTAATGACCCATTCGTGAAATTTGGGCGTAGCTGTTAATTCGTGAAACCTGCCCGCCTCGGCGCAGACCCTTGCTTCGGCAGGCGGGTTAGTGGCTTTTTTAAGTCAAAAGCCTAAATGGGGATTCTAGACAGTTCAGAACATTCAACCTTCTAAACCATTAACCTTAACCTTTGTTTTCTTCAATTAATTTGTATTTTTAGTTCACAAAGACGATTCACATGGCAACTGAAAAAACAAGTTTCAAAAAGCAAGTGAAGCTGAAGTTCCTGAATTTTCAGAAAACCGGCTTGCTGAGCTACGGCAAGTACCTGAAAGAGCAATTTAAACTGGCCTCCAAATCCAAAATTAAAAAAGCCTATTGCAGGTACCTTGAAAAGGAGATGGTAAAAACAGAGTTTAGGTTGCACAAGGTTCAGGGGAAACTGAATAAGGAAATGTAATACATGATTAAAAGTGATTACAATCAAATAAATGAGTGTTAGCAAGTAGTTGGCGTTCATTGTTATTAACGAGTAACTTAAAAAGGTGAGTATAAAAATATAGTGAGACAAATTAATCGGGACAAAATAATTGCTTTCGTTTTTTTGATATTGACACTCATTTTTTTAATAGTATCAATGACAAATCAAACATTCTTTAACTGGGTTTTTGATAGACATCATAATCAATTGAGTTGGTATATCAGACCCTTATTTTTAGTTCCATTTTGCATTTTTGCCTATAAACACAGTTGGACAGGAATTTCAATAACAATATTCTGCCTTTTTACAAGTATGTTTTGGTTCAGTAGACCTGACGCTGTTAGTGAGAACGTTAAAATATTTTTACAATTTGAAAAGGACTGGCTTTATGGAGAATGGAACTACAAAAAAATATTGTTAATCATTACTGTACCAGTTTCATTCATATTATTGGGACTTTCTTTCTGGGCAAGAAGTTTGCTTATGGGTCTTGGAGTTGTAGTTTTAATGGCGACAGGTAAAATAATTTGGAGTATTCAAAATGGTGGTGAATCTGGAAAGTCTATAATTATCCCTGCCGTACTTGGATTAGTAATTTGTACCGGACTTATACTTTTCGGATTTAAAAGACTTGAAAGAAAAGAAACAACGAACCACTAACAGCAAGCAAACACAATTTTTGGCACAGGACTGCTGAAATGCAGAGGTGGACAAAAGCCAAAAACTGATGCCTGCTTCAAAACGTTAGCCCAAACCTCACCAACAAAAAACAACTCCATGAAAATCATTTCACTTTCTGTTCTGGCTATTCTAGTTTTCTCCGCTTGCTCCTCTTCTTCCATCAAAGAAAAAATAAACAAAACAGGCGATGTTGCCGGGCAGGCTGCCGGGGAGTTTATTGAAGGGGCCTCAAAAGGCGTAGAAAAAGCCTTTGATGTAAAAGTGGAGCTGAATCAAAACCTCAAGGAAAAGGGCATAGAATTTGGAAAAACAATCATTTCCAGCGACAGCCTGGGAACCGACAATTTGCTTGTGCTTTACGTGATCTTTAATCAGGCCTTTGATGGAACCCTGACCGCTAAGGCATTCGACGAACAAACGCTTGAAATGGGCCGCGCAAAATTGAATGTGATTGGGAAAAAGGATGAAGCCAAATTCATTGAATTTCATTTCGACCCAAGAACCAACATTAACAGCAAAAATAAACTGACCGTAGACTGAAGGAATTTGTCTCTGCCCTGAGGCCCTTTTGTTAAAGTATATTAGTTTATGTTAAAAACAAAGGCGGACCTGTTTCATTCCGCTCTCAATTGTTCTACCTTCATTAAAAATCTTCATCATGAAAAAAAGTTTCCTTAGCCTCGCTTTCCTTCTGCTTTTTGTAAGTGGATTTTCACAAGATCTTAAATTTGATGTTCACGGCAAATACAGAAGGGCCGTGCATAAGGAGACCTTGAGTTCTGCAAAAACCTTGGCAGATCTGATTTCAGGATACCCTTCCAATTGGATTAGCGCTTATACTTCGGTGGAAATAATAGGTACCTCGGGAGGTAAAACCACAGGTCTTACAAGTACTGATGAGCTTCTGACAAACGAACAACATGTGCTTTTGAGCAGCGCGGACCTGTGTACAGATGTTGTGATCAACATTAAATACATTTATAACAATGGCCTTAGCGGGAAGGTGGAAAACAACCAGATTCACGTTACGCTTACACTGATCCCCGATGTTGAAGCAGTATATTCAGGTGGGGAGGAAGAAATGAACACATTCATTAAGCAGAATGCCATTAGCAAGATTCCTGAAGCAACGTCGAAGAAAATTACCGGGGCCATTTTCAGGTTTACTGTGGATGAAAATGGAGAGGTGGGCAATGTTCAACTCACCAGAACCACTGGCGATACCACTACCGATGCCTTATTAATGGAAACCCTGCGCAACATGCCAAAATGGAAACCTGCAGAAAACGCGGATGGCACCAAGGTAAAACAAGAGTTTGAGTTTAGCCTGAATGGGGCCAGAAGCGGGGGTTGTTAGGCCTTCACAAGGCCTTGTTGATAGGGACTAGCCCCTTACTTTGCCCTGCTCCTTGAAGACTTTTGTATTAGGAAATTGCCTTGTTTGTTTTCTGGATACTTTTACTGTTTTCAAAACTGCCTTAGGCATTTGGAATGATCTAAATTCACTCCCTTCATCTTTGCTTTGAACTGAAAGTTCACAACAGTCTGTCATAAAACATCTAAAAAGGCGAAACATTACTTGGCATTTACAGTTAAGATTTAATCTCTAACTACCTATTAAACAACATCTTTCACTTTATTTTTGAAAAAACAAACATTTCAATCAAATATGCATTACATTTGTAGAGTGAATATTCACTAACTTAATTTAGAAATCATGAATGGCAAACACAACATTGCAATTGGCTTTCTTACCATGGGCTTTTTTATGGCTTATGGTTTTCTTTTGATTTATCTCCGCGATTTTTCGCCGGATAAAGAAGCCTGGATTCAATCCGATAGTTTTGGCAAACATTTTGAGAGTCGGCTGGCACACGTTCACGGTAACCTGTTTGCCTTTTTAAACATCCTGATCGGCTATTTCCTCCTTCATTTTAAAGACAAGCTACCCGGGGTGAATAAAATTTCATGGCTTGCATTGCTGGGTTTACTTATGCCCATTGGCATACTGGCAGAGATTTACTTTGGGCTTTCCCCTGTTTTAGTGCTAATCGGCGCCATGGCCATGACCGCTTCTGTCATCTGGTTAGGCATTGCGTTTTTTAAGATGAAATTAATAAACCAACAGTAAAATGCTCACATCCATAACCGATAGACAATTTGAAATTATTGAAGCAGCAGGTAAAATCCTGACGTCCTCAGGCGTTGGAGGTTTAACCATTAAAAACTTGGCAAAAGAAATGGACTTCTCTGAAAGTGCCATATACAGGCACTTTTCAAGCAAAGAGGACATTATTTTATCCATGTTGACTTACCTGGCTGAGAGTTTGGATGAACGGTATTCAAAAGCCATTAAGATAGATCAAACAGCATCTGAAAAACTCAGAAAACTATTTCAAAACCAGTTCAGCTTCTTTAAAACCAAACCTCATTTTGCTGTTGCTGTATTTTCTGATGGCTTAATGGAAGAAAGTCAGGGCATTAATAAAGCCATCCTGAAGATAATGGATGTTAAAATAAAACATCTAAAACCAATCGTTATTGAAGGACAAAAAAACGGAACTTTCACCAATACGATTACTTCAGATGAGATTATCCATGTGATTATGGGGGCTGTGCGTTTACACATGTTTAAATGGCGCATTGCCAATTTTAAATTTGACCTTGAACGCCAGGGAGAGAATATGATTGATTTGGTTTTAAAACTCATAGAAAACAGAGCCCAATGAAAAAACTCTTAACCTACATTTTGGCAACGCTACTGAGCGCATTTGGATTATTAACCCTGTTTTTAAGTACTTCGGTACTATTCGATCTTTTTGGAATCAGAGAAAGAGAAGGCCAATATGTTTTATTTGTGGTATGGGCTAATTTCATAGCAAGCCTACTCTACCTTGCTGCCGTTTTAGGCTTCTTAAAGGGCAAGAAATGGTCAAGCGCCCTTCTGGGTATTTCCACACTTCTTTTGGCAGCTGCTTTTATTGGTCTAAAAATACACGTGAGTTTGGGCGGTGCTTATGAACCAAAAACCATAGGGGCTCTACTTTTTAGAATTTCGGTTAGCCTTGGCTTTACCATCACTTCTTATTTTCTCTTAACCAAAAAAATAAATAAAACATGAAAACAAACTTAATCTCCTTCGTAGCAAGCAGCCTCATGCTTTTTAGCTGCAGCAATTCATCAACTGAAACCCCGATAAAGGAATCGGAACCTCAAACCCAACAGTCACACCTACACGATGAACAAACGGACATCATCAAACTCAACCATGGCGAAAAATGGTCTGTGAATCCGGAAATGAGTCCTTATATCCTGGAATCCGAAACTATTTTAACTACCTACACTCAAACTAAATCCAATAACTATAAGCAATTGGCTGAACAACTCGCTGACAAAAATTCGGGTTTAGTAAACAGTTGCACCATGAAAGGGGAAAGTCACGATGAATTACACAAATGGCTGCACCCACACATGGAATTGATTGAATCCTTATCAAATGCTGAGAATTCGGAGACAGCGCAAACGCTCATTCTCGAACTGCAAAAATCATTTGAAACCTATCACAAGTATTTCCAATGACACTTTTAGAATTACACAACGATCAAAAAGAAGTTTCCGTTGCCCCCTTATTCAAAGGAGAACTTGGAACAACGTCAGCCATACAACTTCAAAAAGACGGCCACCTGGCAGAACACATCACTAAAACGCCGGCCTTGCTGCTTTGCGTAGAAGGACGTGTTACCTTCGAAAATGAAAACAATCAAAAAATCAGTTTAAAGCCGGGGGATTACGTTTTAATAGAAACAAATGTAAAACACTGGCTCCACGCCTCTGAAAAATCGCAAGTGTTGCTTTTAAAATAAGTACGAAAGCAGGTGCCTGTCATTCGATTCAGTACATTTGAGCATGACGCTGTCTTTCCGCCTAAAAAAATCGCCTTAGTTTGTTTTTGAGTACTTAAGCGACATGCAGAAATTCGTTTCGGTTCACCCAATTATTACACAAATAAACCCAAACGGAAACGGACACTATCTGGTTCACGAAACACTAAAATTTTTTGGAATTTCTATTTCCTTTACCTACCCTGTAAGCATTGAAATTAATAGGCCTGAGCGCCTGGTGATTATGCGTGCACGTGTAATAAAACTAGTGCACATTGAGATGAAATTTATACTAAGTGCAGATGAAGAGGATACTCTTATAACAGAGAGCATACAATTCAGGTCGATTTTGCCGATAAAGTTCCTCCTGCACAGCATTTTCAAAAAACAACACACTCAACTTTTCAGGAACATTGAAAAGAAAGAATGAATCAAAACGATACGTTTATTAAAACCTTACCTTTGAACCCATGCGATTGTTTAGACTATTTGGTCAAGCTCAGTTTGGAAAATTGCCCACAGGGGAGCGTTTGCAGAGAATCAAGAACTCCCCCAATTACAAAAATGGGGCCTTTCAAAATTTAAGTCACACTCCCGACCTCACCGATGGAGCCACATATTTTTCGGTAAGCAAGGAATTTTTCTTTGGTAAACACAAACGCCTACAGCCCCTGGATAAAATCCCTTCCGTAAAAACAGAGCTTCACAATTTACCTCCTGAAGAAAATGTACTCGTTTGGTTCGGGCATTCCTCCTACTTTATGCAGATACAGGGCAAACGTATTCTGGTTGATCCCGTGCTGAGCGGAAATGCTTCTCCATTTTCCTTTACCACAAAGGCGTTTAATGGAAGTGATGCGTACAAAAGCGAAGACCTGCCTGAAATTGATTATTTGTTTTTAACACACGACCATTACGACCATCTGGATCACAAAACCATACTTAGGTTAAAATCCAAAGTCAACCAAGTTATATGTGCTTTGGGAACCGGCGCGCACCTTGAGTATTGGGGCTACGAGGCGAATAAAATAACAGAACTCGACTGGAACGAAAGTTTTAGTCCGGCAGAAGGATTTCAGGTTCATAGTGTTCCGGCGCGTCACTTTTCAGGGAGAGGATTTAAACGCAATCAAACCTTGTGGACCTCCTTTGTTTTAAAGACCCCGACGCTTCAACTTTTTATTGGTGGCGACAGTGGTTACGATTCACATTTTACTGAAATAGGTAAAACCTTTGGAGGTTTTGATTTAGCCATACTGGAGAACGGCCAGTACAATAAAAGCTGGAAACACATTCATTTGTTGCCGGATGAAATATTGAGAGCCGCGAAAGAATTACGGGCAAAACGGATTTTACCTGTGCATTCCTCAAAATTTGCATTGGGCATTCATCCCTGGGACGAGCCTTTGAACCTAATAAGTGAAAATAATAAATTCGAGAAACTTAATCTCTTAACTCCTATGATAGGAGAGAAGGTTGAACTTCATAACCCGGATCAGTTGTTTTCAGAATGGTGGAAACAGATAAACTAAAACACCTAAACCCTCATACCATGAATCCTATCTTAAGAAACATCGTTGCCGTAGTTACCGGAGCAGTGATCGGCAGCATTGTGAACATGGCTCTTGTCAATACAGGTCCTATGGTTTTTCCTCCTCCCGAAGGCGCTGATATTAAAACATTAGAAGGTCTTAAAGCCAGCATGCATCTCTTTCAACCTGTAAATTTTCTTTTTCCCTGGCTGGCCCATGCTTTGGGTACTTTGGTGGGCGCCTTTCTTGCTGCAAAAATTGCAGGCACGCATCAAAAGGCTCTTGCTTTGGTGCTTGGTGTGTTGTTCCTCATCGGCGGAATCATGAATGTTGTTATGCTGCCTTCTCCGCTTTGGTTCACTCTTGCTGACTTAGTTTTAGCCTATTTGCCTATGGCCTGGCTGGGCGCTAAACTCGCTAAACACTAATCAGGCGCATCACCCCGTAAATAGTGGTGGATTATTCACTATCTTTAATTCAACCAAAGCATTGATCATGAAAAAACAATTCTTTTTTGTATTCCTTACTTTTCTTCTCTCGCTTCAGGGCAAAGCCCAGGTTGTAAAAATAGAAACCCTTGCTCAGGGTTTATTATACCCGGTGTGTATTCAAAATTCAGGCCTTCAGGGCGATGACCGTTTATTTGTTTTGGAAAAGAGAGGTAGAATAAAAATCGTAAACCGACTCACGGGTGTGGTGAATGCCGTTCCATTTCTTGATATTTATTCGAAGGTATTTCCTGTAACTTCTCAGAGTGATGAGAGGGGTTTGCTTGGACTGGCCTTTCATCCCAATTATGCCAGCAATGGCTATTTTTATGTGAATTACATTAACCCAAGCGGAAGAACCATCATTTCTCGTTTTCAGGTGAGCGCCTTTGCTGATACTGCTTTAAGCACGAGTGAACAAATTCTATTGAATATACGGCAGCCTTTCAGCAATCACAACGGTGGCAACCTGATGTTTGGTCCACACGACGGTTACCTTTACATTGCCCTTGGAGATGGGGGTAGCAGTGGGGATCCGGGTAACCGGGCCCAAAACTTAGACTCATTGTTTGGAAAAACCCTGAGGATTAATGTAAACAATCCCAACCCGCCTTATTATTTTTCTGCACCCGGAAATCCATTCTATGGGGCAACTCCTGGTCGTGATGAAATCTTTGATTGGGGTTTAAGAAACCACTGGCGTTGCAGTTTTGACCGCATCACACACGATATGTGGGCTGCCGACGTAGGACAAAGTGTTGTGGAAGAAATTAATTTTCGTTCGCATTGCGATACTGTAGGCCACAATTACGGCTGGCGCTGTTACGAGGGCAATGTTCCTTATAACACTGCCGGCTGTCAAGCTCAAAACAATTACGTTTCACCGGTTTACTCCTATTCACACAGTTTAGGCTGTTCGGTGACCGGTGGTTATGTGTATCGGGGGGCTTTGGAAGGAGGTTTGTTTGGAAAATACCTGTTTACAGATTATTGCCAGGGAAGAATATGGGCAACTGAACCCAATGGTTCGGGAGGATGGAACACAAGCCAACTCTTACAAAGCACAGCTCAGATCAACAACAATTACAGTTCTTTTGGCGAGGATATTTATGGGGAACTGTATCTTGCAGGTGTTGGCAGCGGAAGAATATATACTTTGAAGGACACCGCATGTAAACCCATGGCGCATATCGTTTCTCCTGATACAGTTTACCGATGCGGAGGAAACTTTGTGATACTTCCTGCCATTTACAATCCCGCACTCACTTACACCTGGACCATGCAAGGCGCAGGAAACTGGTCGCTTGTTTCAGGACAAGGAACTGCCACAATGATTGCTGCCATCGATTTAAACAGCAATGCCAAATTTGTACTTAGTGTTTCCAATGGCACCTGCATTGCGAATTCCAGAACCATAAGCGTAATCACAACCGCTTCTATCAGCGGGCTGGATTCCATGTATTGTGATAACATGAGCCCCACTGTGCTGATAGGAAGTCCCACAGGTGGAAGCTTCAGCGGACCCGGCGTGAATGGAACCCAATTCAGCCCAGCTGCCGCCGGACCCGGAACACACTTCATCCATTACACCCTTTACGATACACTTTCAAGCTGCGAAAAACCCGCAGGCGGATGCAGCATCCTCAGCACAAAAACTGTGGTGGTGAGTGAATGTGTTGGACGTGATGAACTGGTTTTGATGCAAAACGTTTCACTTTTTCCGAATCCGAGTCAGGGAGAGTTTGTGATGAGCCTTGAATCGGCTGCTGCCTGTGAATGTCAAATTTCAGTAAGCGATCTTAGTGGTCGACTTCTCTACACCGCTGAACACAGTGTAAATCAGGGAAAGCAAAAATTCAATATCCAACTCAGTCACTTATCAAAAGGTGTTTATTTTCTCGTTATCAGCAACAAAGGCATTTCACAGGTTCATAAACTCATCATTCAATAAGCAAGTATGACACAGCAATTGTTACAACTCTATAAAATGGGACGAACCCGTTTAAGCAATCAATTTCCTAATATTCAGGAGAAAGATCTGGTTAAGAAACTTCACCCTAAGTCCAATTCCATTGGATTCCTTTTAAGGCATATATCGGAAGTGGAAAATCTTTTCGCGAAAAATGTGTTTGGTTTGGATGTTAGGGTAAAAGCCCTCACCATTGGAAAAGGGATACACGACAGTGGAAAATTCATACACCTTGAAGAGGAGTTAAAAGAATTGAGTGCTTCTGAAGCTACACTAGAACGGGCCATCTTAATGCAAAAAGAAGAGGACTGGGACAAAACGGTAACCACGGCAGAGTTCGGTACTGTAACCAAAACGGAAGCTCTTGCCCGCATTGTTTCGCACACCGCTTATCACGCGGGACAAATTGGATTGATATTAAAATACGGTGCATAAATGCAGAGCTCAAGTCTAACACTAAACACATGAATTTAAAACGACCCAATAAAAAACTGGAAACTGCCATTAAAAAGGAAGTCGGGGCACTTCAATGTCCGATTCACCGACTTAAGGCTGAAGTGGCCATGGAAGATGAAAACACGGCTGTGGAAGTAAAAGCCTGTTGTCCATTTTTTAAAAACGACGTGTTTATACTTGCTGAGCGCATGCGCAAGGACTTTATTTACAAGGCTGAAAAAACACGTGAGCGCATTGAACGCGAGCGCCTCAAAGGCTTAAGAAATGAACGGGAATAAAAATACCCCGACGTTTGACTTACATTAAATCCACCACTCGGCACTGCTTTTTTGCAGTTCATGGAGTAATTGGGAATTGAAGCACTTAAGACCTTACTTTTATCCGTATTCCAAGTATGAAAGCCGCAGTTTATAATAAATATGGTCCGCCTGAGGTGGTGAAAGTCATGGACATTCCAAAACCCATTCCCGGTGACAATGAGATTCTTTTAAAAGTTCATGCCAGCACGGTGAATCGAACTGACTGTGGTTTCAGAAGTGCGGAGTATTTTATTTCACGATTTTTTTCCGGTCTGTTTAAACCCAAATTACCTGTATTGGGTTGTGAGTTTTCTGGAGAGGTAGAGTCCGTTGGAAAAATGGTGAACCGTTTTAAACCCGGGGATAAACTTTTTGGATTTAACGACGCGAGGTTTGGAGGGCATGCCGAGTATCTATTGCTTAAAGACACCGATGCTTTGGCTTTGATTCCGGAAGGCATGAGTTATTCAGAAGCGGCGGCCATCACTGAAGGCGGGCATTACGCCCTGTGTGATATTTATGCCATGAAAGTCGAACCAGGGCAACACATCCTTGTGAATGGCGCGACAGGCTCAATTGGTTCTGCCGCGGTTCAATTGCTAAAACATTTTGGCGTGAAGGTCACGGCCGTGTGTTCATCAACCCATGCCGACAAAGTAAAACAGCTGGGCGCCGATGTGGTGATTGAATTCCAGAAAGAAGATTTTACCAAATCTAATGTTAAGTACGATGCCGTATTTGATTCGGTAGGCAAAAGCTCTTTTGGGAAATGCAAACCCATTTTAAAAGACAAAGGCTTGTATGTATCTACAGAACTAGGTAAAAACTCAGAAAACGTTTGGAAGGCCATACTGGGCAAATTCTCAGGCGGAAAACGCATCCTCTTCCCTATTCCATTCACCAGGCAACAGGATATTGATTTATTAAAAGAACTGGTGGAGACCGGCAAATTTAAACCCTTAATTGACCGCAGTTATCCGCTCGATGAAATTGTAGAAGCCTATCGTTATGTTGAGACCGGGCAAAAAACAGGAAATGTAATCCTGTCCATCCTTCCTTAAATAAAAATTAATACACAGTTCTATTATTTTACCTGCTGATCACAAATTTTCCATTTGCGAGATGATCTGCCCCCGATAGAGTATAAAAATAAACTCCCTCCGAAAATTCTCTGAGGTTTAGTATGAGTTCATGATGACCGCTCGTTAAGTGAGGGTACTCCATTTCCTTTACAAGATGTCCCTGAACATCCATAACCTGTAGTTTGAGTGCAGTAGCTGAACTCAAATCAATTGAAAAACGGGTTTCATCCTGAACCGGGTTGGGATAATTATACACTGCTCCTGATGTGGAATTGAAACCGGTTTCCTGAAGTTCGGAGGCTGCACTAAACTTAAGGTCATCTACAACAATGTATGTTCCCACCTGAGTATTCGCTGAGCTGCCTGCAATTACCATAATGTTGGCTGAGTCGGGTGCCAGCGGAGAAAGGTAAGTAATTGGCATGTTAAGGCATTTCCAGTTCACAATGGTTGAATCAATAGTAAATGTGCAGTTGGTTGGAGAGGCCACAATGGAATCGCCTTTCCACATGGAAAAAATAAGGTACACCTTATCCCCAGGCATCACATTGGTTTTTAAACACACCGATAGAAAGGAGGGTTTAGTGCTGCAGGGAAATTCAAGCATGGCATACCCGCCAATATCCGGTCCAAAACCCACATTAAACGCTTTTACCTGCATGGCATAATTGCCCAAATACGCGGGCGTGTATTGCACCGTGCTGATAATGCCACTCGACGCATCGTTAAGGGTTTCCCAGCCGTTGGGGTTGTTGTTTCCGTCCACATCCACTGTCCAGCTTTCAAAACCGCTGTTGGGAATTTGCGCACTCAGATTTGCAGTAAGCAGTACTGATAGTACGGCTATACTTAGAACACTTTGTTTTGTTTTCATTTTAATAGTTTTAGAATGAATACCCGGTTCCAGTTGCTCCACCGAAGGTAATCAACTTCCTGCAATAAAACTCAGAAAGAACAGAATATATCTTTGTCCCAACAAAGCATACTATTGCCTCCACTTCACGAAGGTGACACTGGATTTAAAAGCGAGTACGACCATTTAATTGAGATTTAAACAGCCTGTGTAATTTCCCATAGTCATGTTTTGAGTTTACCTATCTTTGAAAGTATCAAATTTCTTCGCGAAAATATTTCCATTGCTTTAAATTCCATTAAAGCCAACCGTTTAAGGGCCATTATTACCATGCTCATTATTAGCATTGGCATAACGGCTTTGGTGGGGATACTCTCAGCCATAGATGCCATTAAGAACGGGATCAACGAAAACTTTTCAGGCATGGGTGCCAATACCTTTACCATACAAAATGGGGACGCCAATGTACGGGTGGGCCATCGCGGGCGAAAATCCAAGGCAAGAAAAGAAATTACCTATCAGGAGGCGCTTAGGTTCAGAGACAATTATAAGTTTCCAGTGGTTTCAGCGGTTTCAACTGAAGCCAGTTTTTCAGCACGTTTAAAATACGGCAACAAAAAAACCAATCCCAACATTGAAGTCACCGGAGCCGATGAAAATTACCTGCTTACTGCAGGATACGAATTGGAGAAAGGCAGAAATTTTAATGCTAACGAAATCAGGGGGGGAAACGCTCTGGTGTTGATTGGAAAGGATGTGGAAAAAGCCCTCTTCGACAGCAAGACAGATGCCCTTGATAAGTTTGTGAAGATCGGTGGCATGCGTTACAAGGTGGTTGGGGTATTAAAATCCAAAGGCAATAGTGGAGGATTTAGCGGGGATAAAATCTGCATCATCCCCCTGGGCACCGCACGCATGTATTTTTCGAAACCCAACATGAATTATACCATCCACGTGTTGTGTAAAGATTATTCTAAACTCAATACCTTTCTTGAAGAAGCAAAAGGGGTGTTTAGAAAAGTGAGGAAAATCCCTCCTGGAGAAGACAATGATTTTGAAGTGGTGCGCTCGGATAATTTGGCCTCCATGTTATTAAAAGATATATCCATGGTCACTACCGGTGCCACCGTGATTGGTTTAATTACCTTGCTTGGAGCCGCCATTGGATTAATGAACATTATGTTAGTGAGTGTAACCGAACGCACGCGTGAAATCGGCATACGCAAAGCCATGGGGGCCACTCAAAACACCATCAAGTACCAATTTTTAATTGAAAGTACGGTGATTTGCGTGATTGGTGGACTGTTTGGCATCTTGTTCGGTATCATCATTGGTAACTTAATTAGTTTTGCGCTCGACACCGGGTTTTTTATTCCCTGGTTCTGGATTACTTCAGGTGTTATTATTTGCATCGCGGTTGGATTGCTTAGTGGCTACCTTCCCGCACGAAGGGCTTCCCGACTCGACCCGATCGATAGTTTAAGGTTTGAATGATTTAGGTTTGAACGTTACAAGGTTTTGAAGGATTAGAAAGTTCTGTGTGCCTAAAGTGGAGCCACTAATTTCACAGATTACACTAATAGAGGCAAGATTTCACAAATGTGATTGAAGTTTATTCATGGGAGCTTGAATCTTGAATTTACTCCCCAAAACTAACCGCTATGATTTGAATCTTTCTTTCGGAAGCTGCAAACGGACTGTAAACTGAATTGCGCTTGTCCTTAAAGTCATCACTGGCTTTGCTGCCCGGTAATTCCCCAATGTCCTCTTCCACAAATTCCAACTGAGGCACTTGACCGGGTTCTGCTTTGGTAAAGGCTTTAAAATACCCTTCCCTTGTTTGTTCAAAGTAATTTCTTAAACTGTTTATCCTTCGTTTGGCAAGCTTCTGGTTGTAATTGGTGCTGGCTAAAGGACTGCAATAGCCCTTTAAGGTAATCCTTACCCGTTCTCCGTTTTTAAGCACCTGCACCAGCAAATCCGAAAATTTTTCAAGGTTATCAAAACCTGCATCCAGACTATCACTGAAAAAACTTTCAATTTTTCCAAGGGCTTTTTCTTTTTCTTCGCCTTTATAACCCGAGGTAAACGATTGCTGATATTTTGGGTACAGTGCTTTGTAAGCCATGTAGGTTTCAGTATACGATTTTGCAGTTACAAGTAATTCCGTTCTCGGTTCGGGTTCATCGTTGTGAAAGTAAAGGGTGAGCGGTACCAGGAGTTTCATTTTTTCTTTCTGGATCAGAACTGAGTCAATCTTTAAAGGCTCTTTTTCTTTCTCAATCCTGTAAGTGTAGAGGTCGTTACAACAAGAGGTGTTGTTTTCATTGTTGGAGCCCTTGCGGTTACTTGACAGCCAGGCCTGCGTAGCCTCCCTGTTCTTCACATAGTAAACATCGTTATACCCGCTATTAATCGGGTACCCTGCATTTTTTACTTCTTTGAATTCAGATCCACTGAACTCGCTTTTAAACACATCAAAAGCGCCGAAATTTTTATGCGCTGTGCTGCTGAAATACAAATTCTGTTCTGTTTCATCAAAATAAGGCGTGATCTCATGCTCAGTTGTATTGATGAGTTTACCGCTGTGTGTAATGTTTGAAAAACTTCCATCATCATTCGCCTCGGCATACCAAATGTCCATACCCCCCTGCCCGCCCAGACGGTTGGACGAGAAAAACAAAACTTGTTTATCATTAATTCTTGCAAAGGAAGGATGGCTTGAAGAAACACCTTTCAGGTTAATGCTGTCCCCAAGCTTTGTTGCCACTTGCCACTTGTTATTCTCGAAGCGGCTTTGAAATAACTCACAGGTGTAGTCGCTTGCATTCAGGTTTTTGCACCTCGAAAACACCATGCGCTTTCCGCTATGGTCGATGCTGGCGTTGGCGTTATGAAGGTAAGTGGCATTTATGGCCGTATCCAAAATGTATGGCTTCACTTTTTTGCTGTTGTTTTTATCCAGCAGGTAGATCTTGCTCAGGGCCACTTCATTTTCCTGGGGTTTAGCCTTGGCTCTGAGGCTTGAAAAATACAATCCCTTTTCGCCCGGATACGGCGCGTATTCACTGAAGCGGGTATTTAAACTGGTGTCGGGTTTTTCAATTTCAATAGCCAAGGGGTTTTTCACCCAGATGGCAGCCAGATCGCAGACCTCCATTTCCGCTTTGGCTTTCCGTTTGTATTCAGGAAGCTCCTTTTTAAGTTTTAATTTGTAAAATTTAGTAAACCATTTTCCGGCCTCTTTGTAATTCATCTGCTGTTTGTACAATTGCCCCATCCAATACACACCCAAGGGGTATTTATTTGCTTTTTGGTTCAGCACCCTTTGGTACAAATACAAGGCTGTTTCAGTTTCCATGTTCAGCCGGGCTGCCTCCGCATAGGAATAACAGACCTTTAGGTTGCTGCTGTCGCGCCGATAAAGTTTACGGTATTGGTGCACAGCCTCCTCGTAATTTTTCATTCGTATGGCTTCCACAGCCATTTTATTGAGCTTATAATTGCCCTGTGCACTCAGCTTATGGACCGAGAACAAAACAACTACCACTAAAATAAACGACAGCCCACTTTTCATATCACATAAATACAGGACAGATTCTTCTCCGTGATGCATAGGGTTTTGAAGAAGAAATGGTTTGGTTGATAAATATTTCGAAAGCGCCTCTGCGGTTGGTAGCTGCAGTAAACTTACTTACGTTAATGTCGTAAGCGATGCCGCTGTGGAACAGCTTATAGTGGTAACCCATGCGCATGATAATAGCATCTTTATTTCGATAACACAGCCCTCCGGAGATGGCCTGATCGTAATCCTCATTAAGTATATACTTCAGTGACAAATGAGGCACCACCTCCAGGTTTTTACCCTGTACAGATAACAAAGCTTCAGCTATCAAATGAGTTCTGTATCCAACTTTTGAAGCATAGGATATCAAATTGGAGTACTTAAAATCAAGCTGGCTCAGATCGTTGCCCTGATAGGATATTTCAGGAGTTGTTATGTGGTGCAATCCAAAACCAAAACTGATTTTTTTGGTTTCAGTAAAGCCATATTGCATCATGGCGCCCAAATTCATGTCGAAATAGCCGGCACGTGTTTGTGTGAACTGTTCTCCGTTATAGGCGCCTGGCACCAATTGCACGCCATCGTACTGGGCATCAAAGGTCATTTTTGTGAGATCGAATCCTACGCGGTTCAAACCTAAATTCATACCAAAACTCAGGAGTAAATCAGGACTTGCCTTGGGATAATGAATGTAGGAGCCCGAGGCATAAAACTGAGTGATTCCGTACCTGGCATCACCTGCCTTATCGCTGTAAAATGAAAGGCCCAACCCGAGACGATCTTTCTTTAGAAACAGGGGTTTTAGATTCGCCTCCGCATTCATATTAAAGGTGGTGTATCCAACAGGCACTGCCTGCCATTGGGTTCGGTAAATGGCACTAAAGCGGTACTCCCCTTCAAAAACGCCGGTATAGGCGGGGCTAATGTTCAGCGGAGCCCCGTCGAATTGTGAAAAGTGTATGTCCTGCCCGTAAAGCGGAACACCTTGAAAGAACAGCAAAGTAAGGACTATGGCGACGAAACGTTTCAAATACAGGTCTTAAAACAAATATACTTAATTGATGGCAGTATCCTGTATTTTGACCTTGTTCAATTATTAAAGTAAGGGATGGAAATTATTAAAATTCTATGCTGCTCAGGGCTCCATTCGATGCTGAAATGCTTAAATTTGCCACACATCTAAATTCTATGGCAAGCGATAATTTTCAGGCACACGATTATTACCTGATGGACGAACTCCTCAGCGACGAACACAAACTCATACGCGAAACAGCCCGGGCCTGGGTGAAAAAAGAGGTGTCTCCCATTGTGGAAGAGGCCTGCCAAAATGCAAAATTTCCGAAACAGTGGATCAAAGGGCTTGCTGAAATAGGCGCCTTTGGGCCTTACATCCCTGCTGAGTATGGTGGTCCGGGTTTGGATCAGATTTCCTACGGATTGCTGATGCAGGAGTTGGAACGCGGCGACAGCGGATTGCGTTCAACCGCATCCGTACAAAGTTCATTGGTAATGTACCCAATTTATACCTTTGGCAGCGAAGCGCAAAAACGCAAATACCTGCCAAAACTCGCAGCAGGTGAACTCATGGGCTGTTTTGGTCTTACCGAACCTGACCACGGAAGCAATCCTGCAGGCATGCTCACAAACATAAAAGACAAGGGGGATCATTATTTATTGAACGGCGCCAAAATGTGGATTAGCAATTCCCCATTTGCTGATATTGCGGTTGTGTGGGCAAAGGACGAGGCCGGCGACATTCGCGGAATTATTGTGGAACGCGGTTACGAAGGGTTTACAACCCCTGAAACGCATGGTAAATGGAGCTTAAGGGCCAGCGCCACAGGCGAGCTTGTTTTTGATAATGTAAAAGTGCCTAAGGAGAATATTTTCCCGAATGTAAAAGGATTAAAAGGACCATTGAGTTGTTTAAACTCTGCCCGTTTTGGTATTGCCTGGGGAGCCATTGGGGCTGCCATGGATTGTTACGATAGCGCCTTGCGTTACAGCAAAGAGAGAATTCAATTTGGTAAACCCATTGGTGGTTTTCAACTTACCCAGAAAAAACTGGCTGAGATGATTACTGAAATTACCAAAGCACAATTACTGACCTGGCGTTTAGGGGTTTTGAAAAATGAAAATCGCGCTACTCCCGCACAAATCAGCATGTCGAAACGCAACAACGTTCACATGGCTTTAACCATTGCGCGTGAAGCCCGTCAGATCCATGGCGGTATGGGCATTACCGGAGAATATCCTATTATGCGCCACATGATGAATTTGGAAAGCGTAATTACCTACGAGGGCACGCACGACATTCACCTCCTGATTACTGGAATGGATGTAACCGGATTCAATGCCTTCAATTAAGACCAATAGATTGTAAAAGGAAAGGGGAACCAGTGGTTCCCCTTTTTATTTTTACAGCCTCTACAAAAAAACTTTGGAATAAGGTGGTAGCAGCAGGAGTACTGACAACTGCATAGGTTCCTTTTCTTCTAACCAGCCCCTTCAAATCACCTGCCTGCATAGAAAGGGCATGTCCCGAGGCCTGCGTGTTTCCAAGAAACGTTGGCATTCCTCCCAAGGCGCTCACGTAAATCCATGCTTCCGCGGTTATTTCTGAACTTGGTTTTAATAAAACAGTTCCGAGATTCACATGGTCATCGATGCCGTTAAAATCTAGCACAGCTCCAACCTTTGCTCTGCTTGAAAAACTAAGCGAAAGTGCAGTTAAACATAAAACATGTGCTATTAAACCGGATGTGTAAACGCGTTTCGTGCAAACTAAATTTCCTTTTCTAACGCAGAAAAAAAACTATTCGTAGAAACCTTCCTGTTTAACTTCATCAAGGTCTCTTTTTCTGACCTTTAGCTTAATTCGTTTGCCGGTTTTACAGGTACAATCGAGGCAGGCATTGGCAATCCCATTGGAAAAAATTTCAATATCATACACGTCAACCCCTTTGGAATCAAAATACGAGGTTATCTTTAATTTCAAATCTTCGTTGTTGGTATACGATCCCCATTTATCGGCGCACTGGGTTTGGTTGTAGTACACCCAATACACTTTGCCTGTTTTGGCACAATTAGAGAATACCAACACCAGGCCGATCAGAACGACTAAAAAACAAAGATTTCTTTTTAAGTTCAACATAGTAGAAAAACACTTCACAAAGTAAACTTACTGGTTGACACAAGCCAACCAAAAAGTCATAATATCCAGCCCAAATTAAGGATTTTCTGTGAAATTACATGTTTACCTATTAAAATAAATAGGTTAAAAACACATGAAAAAAGCAAGGCTTACTGTTTTTTATACTTCAGGTAAAGTTCGTTGACCTTTTTCCAATTGATTACATTAAAAAAGGCATTCATGTAGTCGGGTCTGCGGTTTTGGTAATTCAAATAATACGCATGTTCCCAAACGTCCATGCCCAGGATGGGTTGTCCCTTACAATCAGAAATATCCATCAACGGGTTATCCTGATTTGGTGTACTGCAAACGCTGAGTGTGCCATCGGCCTTTACACATAACCAGGCCCATCCACTGCCAAAACGAGTAGCTCCGGCCTGAATAAAGTCAGCTTTAAATTTATCAAAGCCTCCTAATTCCTTCTCAATGGCGGCTGCTACTTCACCACTCGGACGAGCATCTGCACCCGGCGTCATGATCTCCCAAAACAGGCTATGGTTGTAATGTCCTCCCCCATTATTTCTAACGGCAGCGGGGTATTTAGAAATGCCGGCCATCAATTGTTCAAGGCTTAGCTTTTCCAGATCAGTGCCAGTCACCGCATTGTTAAGGTTGGCAACATAGGCCTGATGGTGTTTGCTGTGATGAATCTCCATAGTGCGGGCGTCGATGTGAGGTTCAAGAGCATTATAAGCGTAGTTGAGTTTAGGTAATTCGAAAGCCATAATCTGAGTTTTTAATTAATACACAAAAATAGTGTTTATGCCCTATATAAAACAAAAAACCCTCCTTGAATCAAGGAGGGTTTTTTGTTATTATTTACAAGTGATTATTGTTTAACCACTTTTATAACTTCCTGTTGGTTTACAGAGCTCACTTTTACGTAATACACCCCATTTGCAAACTGGCTGAGATCAATACTGATCTTCTCATTGTTTGAAGATGTTGAATATAAAAGTCGTCCGCTCAAATCACTTACTTCAACAGCGTGAACTAATTTATCCTGAATTTCAATAATAAATTCGCCCTTGCTTGGGTTTGGATACAATTTGATGCCGCTTGCTGTAGTGCTCACATCTTTCAAGCCAACGCACTCGGATACATTCAGCTGATAGGAGCTGCTGCCCTGACATCCGTTTGCATCAGTACCAATCAAAGTATAGGTTACTGTTGTATTAGGTGAAACAAGCGCAGGGTTGCCATAGGTTAATGAAGTTGGAGAGCTCCATTGGTAACTTACAGCACCGGTGCCGGTTAATTCGGTTTCGTCTTCAGCACAAACCAAATTGCCCTGGGCCGTTGAATTAATTGAAACAAGCGGAAGCGGATTAACGCTTACAGTAATCACTGCGCTGCCGGTGCAACCAAAGTTGTTCGTGCCAATAACAGTATAATTTGTGGTGCTGACCGGAGTTACTGAAACGGATTGTCCGCTGGCATTGTTACTCCATAAATAGGTGTCTGCACCATAGGCCTGCACATAAGTTGATTTACCTGCACAAATCACTGGATTAGTAGCCATAGCGGAAACAATCGGTGAAGGATTAACCTCTATGTATTGCGTTGCCATGGCGGTACAACCGCTGATAGCGTTGGCGCCAATTACTGTGTAAGTGGTAGGAACCTGCGGACTCACACTGATAGGACCGGTTGTAGCACCGGTGTTCCATAAAAACGTGTCGGCACCTGTAGCCGTTAAATTCACCGGCTGCCCTGCACATATTGTCGATGTGTTCGCATTAATAATAAGTGGAACCGGGTTCAGCTGACATGGTACTGAAATTTCTAAATCATCCCAACTGAGGTAGTATCCGCAACAAAGCCCATTACTGATGGCATTTATACCAACATGATAATACCCTGAAGTAGGAACAGTAAATGTGTTGGAAAGTGATTTGTAAGACGGACTGGCGGCCGAACCTGAACCACCGGAAGTGGCAATGGTTGTAGAGCCCGCCGCTGTTTGGCTGGTGTTAAGTAAAATGTTAAGCTGCCATGTTGGATAGGTATAATATTCCGTTTGATACCACATGCTCGCCGAATAGGTTAAGCCTGCTTCCATCCAAATGCCATTGGTCCAAAACGAATTGTTATTGGTAGGTGAATAATAGAAAGAGGCAAAACTGGTTCCTGTTCGAGGAATGCGATTCTGATTCTGCACACTCGTATATGTTAAACAGGTTGAACCCGGATGAGAACTTGCCCAGGAACAATTTGGTAATTTGTCATTAGATCCAATGCCTTCAAATCCCTCAAAATAAGGAGCTGTATTCGTTGTGACAGATTGAACGTTCACTGTACCTGCAGTAGCTGTAACCGAACCATTTCCATTAGTACATGTGATTATGGCTTGATAGTAGGTAGGTATCGTCAATGAAGGTGTAGTGATTATCGGCAAAGTAGCGTTTGGCACAGCTGACCATGGGCCTACCGCTGAAACAGTAGAAGATTGCCAAACATAGGTGATACCACCAACAGTGTAAGAGTTAGCGAGACCAACATTAGCTACTGAATTAGGACAAATGCCGGCTGTTGGAGTAACTACTGTGTTTGGTCCAGGAGTACCTGCGCAAGGTGTTGTTGGTACAACAGATACACCAAAATCTACACGGTTCGTGCCAGCCCCTGTAATGGTTACAGCCTGGTAATTGGACCATTGACGACCATTTCCCGGACCCGGGATAACATTAGTTTGATAAACATATCCCCCGGTTCCTGTTGTGGCATCATGTTCAACTTCAACTATCAGAGGAAATGCAGGGTCATATGGCCAAGGCGTTGTAAGTTGAAACGAATACCAGCTTCCTGCAGTAGTATTCATTACAAAATTGGTGTTCTGATAAACTACTGTAAGTCCGGTTTCGCATGGACCACCGGCTCCATTCATCAAACCCGTTCCGGTACCATTTTTTAACTTTATATTAAAATTTGGGAAGGTGCGACTGGTGGTGTTACTAAATTTAAACCAAACATGTGTAATCGCATTCCCGGGTTGAAGTGGGGTTGGACTAAGCAAATCGTTCGCAGGAATAAACCAGGTAACTTTACGTGACGTGGCAGAATTAGAGAATGGAAATGTGTTTGCTCCGCCTGCACCATTCACATTGTAAAACTGCGGAAGTTGAGCCAAACCAAAAAAGGCCACGCCCATAAAAAGCATGAAAAAGTGTAATTTTTTTTTCATCGTTTGTTAGTTTTGTGTTTTGCCTACTCTTTGCACCGATTTTTGGCAACCTCGGTTAGTGTTGTATCACTATGGGTAAATATAGAAAAAATATGTTAATATTCAAAGAGTGTTAAAAAAAAATTGGCGAAAATTGAAACTTTTTTGGCCTTATTTCTTTTGAGAGAGCAAAAAAAAAAAAAAAGCCCCCCATCATGGATGGAGGGCTTTAATAATATAACTTAAAATTAGTGCTTCACAACTTTGATCACTTCAGTGTTTATTTTAACATAATACACGCCGTTAGAGTAATTACTCAAATCGATGCTCATTTTTTCGTTTTGTGATGTGGTGTTCAACAAAACACGGCCGGTTAGGTCAGTCACAACTACTGTGTTTGCAGTTTTAGTGTTGATCTCAATTACAAACTCACCCTTGCTTGGGTTTGGATATAACTTAATGCCGCTGGCAGTAGTGCTCACATCTTTTAAACCAACACACTCAGTTACGTTCAATTGATAGGTTGTGCTGCCTTTGCAACCATTCGCATCAGTACCAATCAAGGTGTAAGTTGTAGAAGAGTTAGGCGAAACACTTACCGGGTTGCCAATAAGCATTGAAGATGGTGAATCCCATTGGTAGCTAACTGCTCCAGTACCTGTAAGATCTGTTACATCTTCCTGACAAGCCAGGTTGTTCAGGTTTGATGAACTTACTGACACCACAGGAAGCGGGTTAACACTAATCGCAACCACTGCGTTAGAAGTACAGCCAAATGAATTGGAACCGATTACAGTATACGATGTAGATGAAGAAGGTGATACGGTAACTACCTGTGTATCCGCGTTATTGCTCCAGATATAAGTATCAGCACCAAGTGCAGTAATGTTAACCGACTCACCGGCGCAAATGGCCGGTTTATTAGCTACAGCAGAAACGATTGGTGAAGGATTTACATTGATCAGTTGGCTAACAGATGCCGAACAGCCGCTGGCCGCACTGGTTCCTACAACATAGTAAGTTGTAGACACCTGAGGGCTTACTGAAATTGCATTTGTGGTTGCCCCGTTGTTCCAAACAAAAGTATCGGCGCCTGTAGCAGTTAAATTCACTGATTGGCCGGCACAAATGGTTTGTGAGTTGGCTGAAATCGCAACAGCTGGTGTGTTGAGCTGGCATGGAACAGTGATGGCCAGATCATCAAAACTCAGGTAATAGCCGCAACATGCACCGTTGCTTTGAGCATTAATGCCCACATAATACAGACCAGTTGTAGCAACAGTAAATGTGTTGGACAAGGATTTGTAGGCTGGACTTGCTGCCGGAAGGTTTTGAGCGATGACGTTAGCGTTTACTGTAGACTGGTTAGGCCCAACCCACATTCTTAAATTCCAGTTGGTGTAACCATAATATTCAGTAATGTACCACATGGAAGCCGAATAGGTTACTCCTGCTTCCAGCAAAATGCCATTGGAGAAAAAGTAATTATTTGAAGCAGGCGTGTAATAGAACGAGCCGAAACTTGAACCGGTTCTTGGTATGCGGGTTTGGTTTTGAGCACTGGTGTAGGTTTGGCAGGTTTGAGGCAGGTTGCTGGCTTGCCATGAGCAATTCGGCATTTTGTTGTTTTGTCCAATGCCTTCAAAACCCTCAAAGTAAGGTACAGTGTTGGTTGTGGTTGGTTGTACAGAAACACTTGCTGAAGTAGCAGTAATAGAACCATTGCCGTTGGTGCAGGTAATGATTGCACTGAAATACGTTGGCATGGTTAAGCTTGGAGAAGTAATTGAAGACAAAGTACCTGTAATTGGCGTCCATGGACCTACCGGTGAAAGGGTAGACGATTGCCATTGGTAAGTGATTCCACCAAGTGTGTATTGTGAAGCCAAACTAAGCGGAGCTGTTGTGTTAGGACAAATGGAAGCTGTAGTTGTTACAACAGAATTAGCTGCCGGAATACCTGAACAAGGAGTTCCTGCACCAATAAATACGTTGTAGTCCTCTACCTCACCCCAGGTTGGGTTGGTACAAGGGGTAAACACTACGGATGTTTCGCTGGCAATTACACGTAAACGGGTTTGACCCGGAGTGGCGGTAAGTGGAATGGTTATCCCTCCTGCTACAATGTGCGTAGTACCTGCTACCTGAAAAGGTCCATAAGGTGAAGTGTAAACCAACTCACCCGGATCAGTGAACACTCCGTTTTGGTTGTAATCAATCCAAGCCATTACAATCCCTGAATAAGCTGTTCCTCCGCACTGACCTACGGTTAGAGACATTGGGAAGTTTTGTCCAACCACCAGAACTGGCGCCGCTACTGCAGGAGTGGCGTTGGTATAATCCGAATAACGGTTAAGAATAGAACCGGGACCACCTGTTGTAGCACAACTGCTGGTGTTGTTTAGTGTTCCCAAAGTAACGTTGAATATTTCTTCGTCAGCGGTTGAGGATGCTGCTGCTGAGCAATAAACTAACTGAGCCGAAACATTCAGACTTAGGAAACTCATTGCGCCAACTAGCAAGCCGGTTAGTTTGTATTTGTTTTTCATGGTTTGTTTGTTTTTTTTGTTTATGGTTTGTGTTTGACTTGTATTTGATTTTACGTGTTATCCCATCCAAACGCCGATCAACAGCTAATTCAGAATAAGTTAGAAAAACTTCGATGACCAGACTATATGAATTACTTTCTTATACAATTGGTGATGATAGCTTGTATACTTATTATTAGAAATTAATACATCCTGATACCTGTTTCATTACGCGTAAATATATTAAAAAAACAGTCAAGTCAACTAAAATTGATGGAAAAACCGAAACCAAATACAAGATTTATTTATGGTACCGGGCCACCCTTTATCCCTGACAACTCTGGTATTCAGAATAAGTAGAAGTGCTTACCTAACGAAGTGCTGGCATCATACTCTGGGTGTTAAATCGCGCTCTGCCACGGGAGTTGCCATCTTTAAAATTCCAAGTGGGTCAGGCCAAGTCGCAGGGCAAAAAAAAAGCCCCCCATTATGGATGGAGGGCTTTAATTATATAATTTAAAATTAGTGTTTCACAACTTTGATCACTTCGGTGTTGATCTTCACATAATACACACCGTTTGAGTAATTGCTCAAGTCGATAGTGATTTTTTCGTTTTGTGAAGCCGTGTTAAGTAAAACACGTCCGGTAATATCGCTAACAACAACGGTATTTGCTGATTTGTTGTTGATCTCAATTACAAACTCACCTTTGTTAGGGTTTGGATACAATTTAATACCGCTAGCAGTTGTGCTCACGTCTTTCAAACCAACACACTCTGTAACGTTTAACTGGTAAGTAGTGCTGTTTTTACAACCATTTGCATCAGTACCAACAACAGTGTAGGTAGTTGAGGCATCAGGAGAAATATAAACAGGGCTACCAATCAGCAATGCACTTTGTGAGTTCCACTGGTAGGATACTGCACCGGTACCGGTAAGTTCAGTAACATCTTCAGGGCAAGCCAGATTGTTTGCGTTTGTTGATGTAACACCTACGTTTGGAAGTGGGTTAACAACTACTGAAACCACTGCATTAGAGGTACAACCAAAAGAGTTGGCACCAATAACAGTGTAAGTAATGGATGAAGCAGGCGAAACAGAGATGATTGCTGTATTGGCGCTGTTGCTCCACACATAGGTATTAGCACCTAAGGCCGTAAGGATAGTTGTTTCGCCTGCACAGATAGTAGGCTGGCTGGCAACGGCAGAAACAACAGGAGATGGGTTCACATTAACCATCTGGCTTGATGTTGCTGTACATCCGCTTGCTGCATTTGTTCCAACAACAACGTAGTTGGTTGACACCATTGGGTTCACAGAAATAGCATTTGTGGTGGCGCCGTTATTCCATACATAAGTATCAGCTCCGGTTGCAGTTAAGTTAACCGATTGGCCGGCACAAATGGTTTGGGAGTTGGCAGTAACCGCAACTTGTGGTGCGTTAAGATCACAAGGAATGGTAATGGCCAAATCGTCAAAGCTCAGGTAATACCCGCAACATGCTCCGGTACTTTGACCGTTGATACCTACATAATATAATCCTGTTGTGGCAACTGTGAAGGTGTTAGACAGTGATTTGTATGATGGACTCACAGCAGGGCTGTTTTGTGCAATCATTGTTGCATTAACGGTTGACTGGTTAGGGCCTATCCACATTCTGGCACTCCAGTTGGTGTAACCATAATATTCCGTTACATACCACACAGAAGCAGAATAGGTAACGCCTGCCTCTAACAAAATTCCATTAGAGAAAAAGTAGTTATTTGATGCAGGAGAGTAATAGAATGAACCAAAACTTGTTCCGGTTCTAGGGAAGCGGGTTTGGTTCTGTGCACTGGTGTAGGTTTGGCAGGTTTGCGGTAAGTTGCTGGCTTGCCATGAACAATTTGGTAATTTATTTGGCTGTCCAATTCCTTCAAAACCTTCAAAATAAGGTACAGTGTTGGTTGTTGTTGGTTGAACGTTAACAGTGCCTGCTGTAGCGGTGATGGAACCATTACCATTTGTACAAGTAATGATGGCGCTAAAGTAAGTTGGTAACGTTAAGCTAGGTGAAGTTACTGTAGCTAATGTTGCACCTACAACTGGGGTCCATGGACCAACCGGAGAAACGGTTGATGATTGCCATTGGTAGGTAATGCCACCAACAGTATACGAGTTAGCCAAACTTAGTGGAGTTGCGCTGTTAGGGCAAATGGCCGCAGTGGTAGTAACAACGGAGTTAGCACCTGGCAAACCCGAACATGGGGTTCCTGCACCAATAAACACGTTGTAATCTTCTACCTCACCCCAGGATGGGTTGCTGCATGGGCCGGGGATTCCGCTTTCCTGCGCAGTAACGCGCATGCGGGTTTGGCCAGGAGTAGCTGTTAAGGGAATGGTAATTCCACCCGGGATTGCCATTATGGTACCTGCTACAGCCCAGGTGTTGTATCCTGAGGTATAAACAGTTTCACCCGGATCGGTGAACGATCCATTTTGATTGTAATCAATCCATACTACCCAATATCCTCCATACGCGTATCCATTACACTGTCCAACGGTAACTGACATAGGGTAATTTTGACCAACAACCAATACCGGTGCAGCAACTGCCGGGGTGGCGTTAGTATAATCTGAGTAACGGTTCAATAGAGAACCCGGGCCACCTGTTTGTGCACAGTTGCTTGTGTTGTTCAGGGTGCCTACTGTGACGTTGAAGATTTCATCGTCAAAGGTTGAGCCGGCGGCTGAAGCGCAATAGACCTGAGCGGAAACGTTCAGGCTTAAAACACTAAATGCACCAGCCAGCAGACTGGTAAATTTGTACTTGTTTTTCATAATCATGGTTCGGGATTAGTTTATAGATAGGTTTGGTTATAAATTTAAAACTGTCAAACCCCTTTTACAGAGGTTTGACAGTTCATTGTATTGTTTATTGTTTAACAACGCGGATGATTTCCGACACCCCATTGGAGCTTACTTTTACAAAGTAAACACCGTTTGAAAACCCATTCAAATCAATCGTCAACACATTCAGTTCGGAAGTTCCGGTATACACAACACGTCCGCTCACATCAGTAACTTTAGCTGATTTGGCCATACCGTTGTTCCACTCGATGTTAAACACACCGTTGTTTGGATTTGGGAATACCTTAATGCTGTTTACAGAAGCAGCGTTTTGTTCTAAACCAACACACTCTGTTACGTAAAGGTCGTAAGTGGCCTGGTTAGTACAACCTTGTGCACTGGTGGCAACTAAAGTATAGGTTGTGGTCATTTGCGGATTTACATTCACAGGACTTCCGTTAACAGCTCCGTTAACCGAATACCACTGGAAGGTTACTCCGCCATTACCGGTATAACTCAACTCTGTAAAATCTTCCATACAGGCCAAATCACCTACTGCTGCGCTGGCGATAGTAACAGTTGGAGGTGCATTTACAGTGATGGCTTGAACCATTTGAGCAGTACAACCAAATGAATTGCTGCCTATAACAGTGTAAGTTGTATTTGCGGTAGGTGCAACAGTAATAATGTTCGATGTTGAACCATTGCTCCAGGCGAAGGTATTAGCACCGAATGCAGTAAGAATTACTGAACTACCCAAACATACAGATGAGTTTGGTGCAAAAATACCTACCGGAGGTGCAGGATTAACATTGATTAATTGCGAAGCGGATACTGTACAGCCGGAGGCTGCACTTGTACCAACAACCACATAGTTAGTTGGAACACTTGGTGATACGTTGATAACGTTTGTTGTAGCTCCATTGCTCCATAAGTAGCTGTCAGCTCCGGTTGCAGTAAGGTTTACGCTTTGTCCGGCACAAATGGTTTGTGCATTGCTGTTAACAACCAAAGGAATCGGGTTAAGGTTACAAGGTGCTGTGATCTCAAGAGCATCCCAGCTAAGGTAGTATCCGCAGCATGTACCGTTACTGTTACCGTTGATGCCTACATGATAGAAACCGGTTGTGGCCACAGTATAGGTGTTGCTCAATAATTTACAGGCAGGGCTGGCTGCAGAGCCTGAACCACCTGAACTAGCCACAACATTTGCGTTCACTGTAGATTGGTTAGGACCAACCCAAAGGTTCAATTGCCAGGTTGGATAGGTATAATATTCAGTCAAATAATAAATATTGATGGAATACGTAACACCGGCTTCCATCCAGATGCCATTGCTCCAAAAGAAGTTGTTGGCAGTAGGTGAATAATAAAACGATGCAAACTTAGATCCTTCGCAGGCAACACGGCCCTGATTTTGAGGTGCAGTATAAGTAAAACAAGTGCCGTTCATGTTACTTGCAGTCCACGAACAGTTTGGTAATTTACCGGTTCCGGTAATACCTTCAAACCCTTCAAAATAAGGTACACTATTTGTTGTTGTAGATGCTACGTTTACTGAACCTGCTGTAGCAGTAATGTTGTTACCACCGTTGGTACAAGTAATGATGGCACTGTAATAAACAGGCACAGAACCAACTGTTGTGTTGAAGGAGGCATTAGTGCCTGTTCCGGCTGCAACCCAAGGACCAACCGGAGAAACAGTAGATGATTGCCATTGGTAGGTAATACCACTGGTTGTATAAGAAGGAGACAAATACATGTTCACAGGGGAATTAGGGCAAATAACAACGGTTGGAGTAATAGCTGTAGCCAAAGCCGGGTTACCTGAACAAGGTGTATTAAAATACTCATATGCACCGGGATCAGGTGTGGCCATACTGCGTGAGGCACCATTGATGTCAGTGGCAACAGCAAGGGCCAGACCACCGTTATTCATCACATAAGAAGCAGGCATATAATCATTGCCGGTAGGATTGAGAAATAATGGATCGGTACTGAAGGAGTTGGCATCAAACCCATTCACAACCTGCCAAGCCGCAAGGTTAGAGGCGAGAGTACCAATATAATAGCCAACATAATTGGTTGCGCTAGGTGCATTTATGTATATGTTATTCCCATTCGAGTTGCCATTGCCCCAGGTTGAGTTAAAATACAAACCATAGCGGGTACCAGTGCCGATATCGGTAACAGAAATGTTATTGTTCCTAAAGAATAAATTGGTGCCATAGCCATACACACCATAATAGGTGTAACTGGCTGCAATATTCTGCTCATCACAAACAATAGTGTTATGAAATACATTGGCATAGGACACATTTGAAACATACATGCCATACACAGTACCTGTGCCTTTTTTGTCAATCTTAATCAAATTGTTTACGATACTGTGTTCCTGACCAACAAGCGAAGAAACTCCAATACGGATACCATAAACGGTGGCCGAATAACCAGGGTTGCCTTCAAACAACTCCTGAATTCTGTTATTTTCAATATAGGCCTGAATAGTTCCGGATATAGTATAAATACCATAAGTGGTAGTTAATGTTGCACGGTTAGGGCGGTGAATGGTGTTACCCCTCAAGGCCATTTGTCTTTGGTAATAAATATAAGCACCGTAAACATACCAGTCGCGGATTGAAGAATTTTCAACACGGTTATTTGTATTGTAAGGAGCCCCAGTCAAACCATACATGGTAACACCAAAATAGCCCCAACGCATAATACAATTGTTGGCAAGGTTGTTGTCGCCGGTATTACCCGCGGATGAATATGAACTTCCTGAACCGGAAATCGAATAAGGGATATGGTTAGTGCTGGTTCCGTTAACAGGCGCATTCATTTCGCATGATTCGAACGTATTGTTATCAGAGTCGTTCCAAATGTGCACTACAAACGCATAGGTTCCAGTACCTTCAATAATCAGGTCATTAAAAGTAAAGAAGTCGCCTCCACTCATGGCCAGCGTATGTGGCTGAAGGTTATTGTTTGAATTGAAGGAGATGGTACACCCATTACCATTTATAATAACCGGGTTTAGCGCGCTAGTACCTGCAATTTGAGGGAAATCCACTTGTTCTACATAAGGTCCACTGTTTGCAACTACGTCAACAGTTACACCACCGGTAACGCCAAGTAATAAGGCAGTTCTCAGTGCATTGAAACTTTGGAAGTTACTTCCAGCTGTTGGCGATGCGCTGTTGATGGTATACAAACCAGCCAATTGAGCGCTCATGGTGAATACCGACATTGCGAACGCGACGGCAAACACCTTAATTCTCGTGTAATTTTTTTTCATGTTTGATTAGATTAGTTTGGGGCAAGTTAGTGAGATTTAGTTAAACTTTTACAAAAATTTATTATTCGGCTAAAGTTTTAACAAAAAACTCTCATTTTCAAGTAGGTAAATATCATCATAAGTTAACATCAGTCCCATTCTAATCTCATTTGCTTTGCTAGAATTGGGTGTAATTAACAGGCAGTTCCACCGGCTCGAATTCTTAACCTTTATTCAGGCTGCACCTTGTAACCGAAGTGAAAAATTCAATTAAGTAAACACTGAATCCTATTCTAGCAAGGTTTTGAGCTGTGAGACTTATTGCCCGGTTTTGTTTGGAAGTAAAGGCACAAAACGAAACGAGCCCAGGGTTTTTTTATCGAATTGGGTGGCTCCGGTTTTTTTTAGCAAAACCATTTCCTGCACCTCCCCCTCACCCAGAGGAATAATCATTAGGCCCCCTGTTTTGAGTTGCTCGAGCAGATCGTTCGGGATATAAGGCGCAGCGGCTGTTACAATAATTTTGTCGAAAGGCGCGTGCCGTGGTAAACCTTTGTAACCATCTCCAAAAACCAGGCGGGCTCCGGTGTAGCCAATATAAGGCAAGAACAATTTGGTTCTGTCAAACAGTAGCTTTTGTCGTTCTATACTAAACACCTTTGCGCCCATTTCGAGCAGCACAGCTGTTTGGTAACCGCAACCGGTACCAATTTCAAGAACTTTATCACCGGCTTGAATGTTCAGCATTTCGGTTTGAAAGGCCACTGTGTAAGGCTGTGAAATGGTTTGGCCCGCCCCTATTGGTAAGGCCTTGTCGCTATAGGCATGATCGAGCAGTGCCGGCCGAGTAGCCGAAGCATCAAAAAACAGGTGACGTGGAATTTTACTTATGGCCTGCAGCACCTTGGTGTTGCTAATGCCTTTTGTTTTTAAGACTTCCACCAAACGTTTGCGTTTGCCCTGAAACAAATAATCATCTTCCTTGGATACTGCGTTAAACATAACTTACAAAGACAAAGCTAATTGACAGAGTTGTCACTTCTTTCTGAAACAATTGATTTTACTAACAGGAATTAACTTATAAAGTTGGAGTTAAAAGTTAAAAGTTAAAAGTAAAAAGTTAAAAGTGAAAAGTGAAAAGTGAAAAGTGAAAAGTTGAAAGTAAAGCTAGATGTGGTATTGGTTTTTAGCGGTGACATTGGCAAGTGAGCAAATGCATCATCCTGAAAAAGGTTCTTTGCCTTGAACAATATTAAAATCGAAGTGACGTTAAACGGGAAACTGCCTGAAGCTATGGATTGAAAACTAGCGCAGCTTCCTCTGCATAAAACCATCTGTTTATCAAAAAATGGCCGCAAGCAAGAATATTTTTTAATTTTGGAGGTCAATTCATGAGGAGAATAATGAACCGTACCATACGGATTTTTAGTGTGTTTATTATTGTTCCGGCATGGATACTCCTTTCCTGTGAAAAAAACCGCGAAACCGAAGCCACCTTTTTTTTAAAAGCTGATCCGGTAAAAGTTAGTCCTACAGCAGCTCAGGGAAGCAGCAGCCACAACATTACCGATATTTGGTTATACGTAGACGGACAGTTTCAGGGCGCCTACCCCATCGGCAAATTGATGCCAGTTCTCACCAAAAATGAAAGTGTACGCATTGAAGCTTTTGCCGGAATTAAAAACAACGGCATTGCTGACACCCGCATCCCTTGGTTTTTGTATCAAAAATTGCAGTACGACACCCTCATCTCAACCGGTCAGCACATTATTCGTCCGTTTACCTTCAACTACAACCCAAATGTTACCTTTTCATGGCTGGAGGATTTTGAGGGAACTGCAGGCGTTACGCTTGTTAAATCCCCGGTATCAGAAGTGGGCTATGCCTTAAGCTCAGCAGAAAACAGTTTTGAAGGCAAATCCATAGAAATGGAATTAAACTCGGCTCAAATTATCGCCCAGCTTGAATCTGCAAGCTCCTACACCCTGCCCACTGCAAACAGCAATGTTTACCTGGAACTCAATTATAAATGCAACACCAAGTTTGAGGTGGGTATTTTTGGTAACGGCACCTCTGAAAAGGCCGCCATCATTCTGAACCCAAGGGAGACGTGGAACAAAATATACATACAGCTTTCCGGCGTGGTGAACAGCGAACCAAAAGCCCCAAGCTACAAAGTGTATTTCAGAATGATCAACGATGGAGCAAATCCAAAAGTGCAACTGGATAATATTAAACTTCTGTATTTATGATAAACAGAAGACTAACGACCCTATTCTATATCCTTGCCGATTTTTTTGCAGCCGGCCTGGCCTGGACCATCCTGAATTATTACCGCAAAACCAAAGTGGATGCCTTAAAGTTTGGCTTTATCAGCGATGAAATTTTCGACCGGCAATATTTCTTCAGCATTATTCTCCTGCCTTCTGTATGGGTATTGGTGTATTACCTTTCAGGCTCATACAACCATGTGTTGCGAAAATCACGCATCAACGAGTTTGTGCAAACCCTTGCCACTTCTATCATTGGCGTAACCGTATTGTTTTTTGTGCTCCTGCTCGACGATTCAGTGGTGTCTTACCGCTTCTATTATAAGCTCTATTTTGTACTCTTTACGGCACATTTTACGCTCACTGCAGTGTTCAGACTGCTGTTATCAACCAACACCAACAGTAAGATACACAACCGAAAATTCGGATTCAATACCCTCATCATCGGAAGTAACGAACGCGCTCTAAAAATGTACAGAGAAGTAAATGCTCTTAAATACGGTACAGGCAATCGTTTTGTGGGCTTTCTGCATGTGGAAGGAAAAAACGGTTATTCAGAAGAATTAAAAAAAGAAATCCCCCACCTCGGTGAATACCACCAGATGCGTCAAATCATCGAAAAAAATAAAATTGAAGAGGTGATTATTGCTTTAGAGAGTTCGGAGCACGAGTACATCAAAAATATTGTAAATGACCTCAGCGACATGGGCCTTATCATTAAAGTCATCCCCGACATGTATGACATACTCAGCGGGCATGTAAAAATGACCAGCATCCTGGGTACACCGCTCATTGAGATCAAAAGCCAGATCATACCTGAGTGGCAGATTGCCGTTAAACGTTTTATTGACGTGTGTTTTTCTTTGTTTGTTATTGTGGTGTTCAGTTGGCTCTACATCTTAATTGCCATAGCCGTTATACTGAGTTCAAAAGGCCCTATACTTTTTCGCCAGGAAAGAATTGGTGTGCACGGACGACCCTTTAATATTTACAAATTCAGAACCATGTTCAAGGATGCTGAAAAAGCAGGGCCAGCCCTGTCGAGCAGCAACGACCCCAGGGTAACAACAATTGGGCGGTTTTTAAGAAAAGTGCGCATGGATGAGATCCCTCAATTTTTTAATGTGCTGATGGGCGACATGAGTATTGTAGGCCCACGCCCTGAGCGGAGATTTTACATTGATCAGATAGTACAAAAAGCCCCGCATTACAAACACCTGCAAAAAATTCGTCCCGGCATCACCAGTTGGGGTCAGGTAAAATACGGCTATGCCGAAAATGTAGAGCAAATGATTGACCGCTTAAAATTTGACATCCTCTACATCGAAAACATGAGCCTGTTGCTCGATTTTAAAATCTTAGTTCATACTGTGCTTATCGTGGTTCAGGGGCGTGGCAAATAATTCATTCAACTAAATTGCCCCATGCTAAGCACACTTAACAAGTATTTTTCCTTAATCAAATTCTCACACACCATTTTTGCATTGCCCTTCGCGCTAATTGGCTTTGCCTTGGGCGTTTATTCCGGCAAGGCGGTATTCACAATTGAAAAACTTTTACTGGTCATCTTGTGTATGGTGTTTGCACGCAGTGCGGCCATGGCTTTTAACCGGTTTATCGACCGCCGGTTCGACGCCAAAAATCCCAGAACCGCCACACGGGAGATTCCGGCAGGCGCTATATCTGCGCGAGCCGCTCTGGCATTAGTAATTGCTACATCACTGGCATTTGTGTTTTGCGCCTACCTCATCAATACACTCTGTTTTTACCTTTCGCCGGTTGCCCTGGCTGTAGTACTCGGGTATAGTTATACAAAACGGTTTACCCCCCTCTGCCACCTTGTGCTTGGCGCAGGTCTTGGGCTTGCTCCAATTGGGGCTTACCTGGCCCTTACCGAGCAATTCGACCTGGCTCCACTCCTTCTGAGTTTTGCAGTGTTTTTCTGGGTAAGTGGTTTCGACATTATTTATGCCTTGCAGGATGATGAATTCGATAAAAGCCAATCCCTGAAATCCATTCCTGTAGTGTTGGGAAGAAAAAATGCTCTTGCATTGTCGCGTGTATTTCATGCCCTATGTGCCTCACTACTGGTGTTGCTGTTTTTTACAGGTGAGTTCGGCTACTTCTACCTTATCGGTTTATGTGCATTTATCCTATTGCTGATCTATCAGCAAATGTTGGTGAAACCGAACGATCTGAGCAAAGTAACCCTGGCCTTTGGAACCACAAACGGTATTGCCAGCGTTGTGTTTTGCGTTTTTGTGTGTTCGGATATTTTTTTCTGAATTCGGTTTACTCCGAAACTTACGTTCCGAATTTAAGACCTAGTGTGGCCGTTACCTGAGCCGCGTAAAAATGGTGGCTGGCTTTTCCATTGCCTTTACCAAGCACAAAAGCGTTCACATAATTCGCGTAGGATCCTTTAGTAACTAACTCAAACATGCCGTATTTTAAAAACTCCAAACGCAAACCGGTTTCCACACCAATAATATAACCCGCCACCTTCCAGTCGTTGTTCAGGTGCTCTCCAAACAGTGTCACATCCGTACGCGGTATAACAATCCCCGCTCCGGGCTTAAGCACCCATGCCATTTGAAACTTGGTTGTTGGTTCATACAACTTCCATTTTCTAACGGCGTTAAGCATTAAAAAGTTGGCTCCATCGGTATGTTCAAAATGGAAAAAATTTACAGGATCCAACAAGGTATCTTTGTCCATCCAGGTGCCGTCAATTTGTCCATAGATGTGTACCTTTTGATAATCATCAATCACATATTTTGTGTGGTCGTAATTTAATTCCAGCGCCCATTTTTCATTGAAATAATAGCCAGCCCTGCATACAAACTGCGGTATGCTAAGGTTCGACAAGTCGGTGAGTTTGTTCATATCCGGCCTGTCATGCGCTGTGGCTTTGATTAAGGTAAAATCGTAATAGTTATTAGTACCCGAATGATCGTTTGCTGAACCGCTCAGGTTTTTCATATGAATATCACTTCGCGTATAAGCCGCTTTGGTATACCCCCAGGACACATACCACTGCGATTTTTTATTTACGGGTTCTGATGTTTGTGAAACTAAAAAGGAAAAAGGAAAAAAAAGTGAAAGGAAAACTAAATAGCGCATATCAGGTTTTTAGTGCGTGAAAGTAGCGACTATTTCCTTTGGTAGTAATGCTAACCTTTAAAAAGGCTTCTTTTAACACCTGTTCAAGCAATTCAGGCCACTCAACAAAACAGTAGGCACCGGAGTCAAGGTACTCCTCGATACCCAGGTCATACAGTTCTTCCAGGTGTTTTATCCGGTACAGGTCGAAATGGTACAGTTTGCCAATAGGAGAATTGTATTCGTTCACAATGGAAAAGGTGGGGCTACTGAAATTATCATTGCTGCCAAGTTGTTTACACAGGTGTTTAATTAAAGTTGTTTTTCCTGCTCCCATTTGGGCATAAAACAAAAACACTTTATAATCTCCGGCAAACCGCAGAAGTTTTTCGGCGATTTCAGGCAGTTCTTCAGGGGAAGGACAAATGAGATCAAGCTCCTGTTCCATGAATCTACTTGGGCAACAAAACAATGTATGGAATGATGATTTCCTCCAAACTCACTCCGCCGTGCTGAAATGTGTTTTTATAATAACTTACATAGTGATTGAAGTTATTGGGATAGGCGAAAAACCTGTCTTCGCGTGCAAATACAAAGCGGGAGCTTGGGTGTTGCACTGGCAAAAATGCCTCAGCAGGATTTTTAATTTCAAACACTTCGCGTGCATTATAATCCAAAGCTTTGCCTTGTTTATAGCGCAGGTTGGTGTTCACATTCCGGTCGCCTAAAATTTTTGTAGGTTCTTTTACATGCACTGTTCCGTGGTCGGTGGTGATAACAAGTTTCACTTTTTTAGAGGCCAGTTGTTTCAGAATTTCAAACAAAGGAGAGTGTTCAAACCAACTGTAGGTAATGCCCCGGTAAGCAGCTTCGTTCTCTGCCAGTTCGCGAATCACTTCCATCTTTGTTCGGGCATGACTGAGCATATCCACAAAATTGTAAACAATCACATTCAGTTTGTTTTGCAACAAATTACTGATGTTATCGGCGAGTTTTTTTCCGGCCAGGTGGTTGGTAATCTTGGTATAACTCATTTTAAAGTCCTTACCCAAACGTTTCATCTGCGCCTGCATAAAAAATTCCTCATTCATGTTTTTACCACCTTCCTCCTCATCGTCGAGCCACTTATCCGGAAACCGTTTGGCAATTTCACCGGGCATTAAACCACTGAAGATGGCATTACGCGCGTATTGCGTGGCTGTAGGTAAGATGCTGAAATAGGTTTCCTCAGTTTCGGTACGGTAGTACTCCTGCAACATGGGCTGAATGATCTTCCACTGGTCGAATCGTAAATTATCGATCAGCACAAAAAACACCGTCTCCTCCGACTCAAGCTCCTTCATGAACTTATTTTTCACCAGGGTGTGGCTCATCGTAGGAGGATTAGGGTTTTTGCCGTTGAGCCAGGAGATGTAATTTTTTTCAATGAACTTAAAAAACTGGTTGTTGGCATCGGATTTCTGCATGTGAAGCACGTCCAGCATACTTTTATCCTGTAGCTGATCCATTTCCAATTCCCAATAAATTATTTTTTTATAGATCTCGGCCCATTCTTCCCAGCCCGGATTGCTGTTGATACTCATACCTATGTTGCCAAACTCTTTACGGTAATCGGTATTGGTTTTTTCACTCACCAAACGGCGGTTATCAAGGGCTTTTTTCAGGGCAAGCAATATCTGGCTGGGGTTAACCGGTTTAATAAGGTAATCGGCAATTTTACCACCTATGGCATCATCCATAATATGCTCTTCTTCACTTTTAGTGATCATGATCACCGGCAGGTCGTTGTTCAACTGTTTAATCTTTAATAACGCGTCCAAACCACTGATGCCGGGCATGTTTTCATCAAGCAGCACAGCACTTAGGCTGTTGTTCTCCTTCACTACATCAACGGCCTCATCCCCGCTCCGCGCCGTAAGCACCTCATAGCCTTTTCCTTCAAGAAAAAGAATATGTGGTTTTAAAAGTTCAATTTCGTCGTCGGTCCAGAGTATTTTAATTTTGTCCATATTTGGTGTGTTATTCAAAGAATAACGCCTTAAATTTATGGCTATTGTTTCAATTAACGAATTTTAGGTACATGCCCACCAATAAACGCAAGATCATCAACGACCCCATCTATGGCTTTGTGAGCATTCCCAACGAACTCATTTACGACCTCATCAATCACCCCTGGTT
>Ga0154020_10000745_pt1 | contig 40225 bp, 29 predicted proteins | sample Klosneuvirus_201_FD_109709 | JGI IMG/M metagenome (GOLD analysis project Ga0154020, IMG submission 109709) | Active sludge microbial communities from wastewater, Klosterneuburg, Austria - Klosneuvirus_20160825_MG | ecosystem: Engineered > WWTP > Aerobic digester > Activated sludge | place... | reverse complement strand
AATGCCCAGCGCACCGAAGCCCTCGAAACCTTCATCGCCGACTACAATTACGCCCGACCGCACACCAGCATCGGTAACCTCCCACCAGCCTCACGGCTGTAGACAACGGTCGTGGGAACTACAGCTAGATGAAGGTCCCACTCGGCCTTGTACTCATCATTCCGCCCCGTCTGGGAGCACTTTTCGAAGAGGAAATCCGTGATTGAGGCGCCGGAGACGCCCAAGTCGACGAGGCTGTCGAACCCGATGTCGTTTGCGATCTGATATTTGATGATCGGGCGCTCGCTCGGACGCTCCAGGGCGAACAGCTCTTCAACGATTCCCCGCACGAAGTTGGAATTCAACCAGATCTGCTCCCCCCGCACGACGATGAGGCCCACGATCCGGCTCGGCTTGCCAGCCAAACCCGGCAGTTCCAACCGACCGCGACGAACGGCGCGGGCAGTATCATCCAACTGCACCAGAGCCTCGGCAACGGGACGAAGGGCCCGCAGCAACGACTCACGGTCTTTGCGAATGTCTGAGTATAGCCCAAAGTGGTGAGACTTAATCTCGATCAGGGTGGCCGATCCACCTTCTAAAAGGCAAAGATCTGCACGACGTTCGCCGGTCGTCCTATCCGTTGGAAGTTTGTGGACGTTACCCGGCCGAATTGCATCCAGTCTCGCCCGTATATCGGCTTCATATGCTCCCCCGACCACGTCACCAAGCACGCCGCGCGCGTCGACGCCGTATCTTGCCGCAACGAACGCAGGGCTTTCGGCTGCAAACGTCCTAGTAACGCGCTCCAACAAGTCGATGGCTACCGGCGCGACGAGCAACCCGTCCGTGCGCCGAACGAAAGGCCATTTGATGAGTGGGGAAAGCCCGTAGCTTTCAAGTCCCTCGACGTTGACGGCCGGGCTGTTGGCTCGGTCAGCGAACTCTTCGTAGGACGAGGCCGTCGCTTCAAAGAACCGCCTGACTCTCTCAGGAGCGATCCTGAAGATATTACCGCGTGGACCTTGTGCCCACGTGGCACTGTCGAATGCCGGCGCTTTCGGGTCGGCGAGTATCTGTGCGAAAGCTCCGACGGCAAGCATGTTGAGTTCCGAGCAGTTGAGGCCGAGCGCGTCCTCGTAGGCAGCTTCGAGATCGATCCCTCTGCGTCGAAGAAGTTCGGTCGTAAGTTGCAGCAGAGCCAGTTCGCGATGGTACGTTTGGAAACCGACTTGATCGTGGGTCTGAGCCTGCAAGAGACGCATCGCAGTCGGGTCGAACGGGCCGCTCTCGGAGAGCTGCTGTTCCTGCTTGGAACCCAGGTCCATCTGCATACGGAGCCCGTCGACTAACAGCCTTCCCGTAACGGGTCCTCCCTGTTGCCAGTCCTTTGAGCGCCGTCGCCGAATCGCGTGGGTCACGAGCCGTCTGAGCAGAAACCCGTTCAGCTCGAGCCTCCCGATACCATCCTTCGCCAGCTGAGCATCCAGTCCTGAAGGGTCAAGCGCGGTGACGCCCGTTAATCCGGCAGAGACAGTAACAAGCGAATCGAGCGACACGTCGCCGAAAAGCAGGTCGAATGCCTCGTCCGAAGTCGCCGAAAAACTGACATCGTGCCGGGTCCGCCATTTCGAACTGTTCGAACCGGAGCCGAGCCCACTGAGCTCGTACCCTAGAATCCTTCCGACGGGGTTCGGTTCACTTCCACTGCGCCGGGTTGGTCGGGCCATGTCGAGCCTATTGTCGGGCAGACAGGCCACGAGGAGGTAGGCTGCATGTGGATGCGCGGTGGCGTGAAGGCCTCGCCGATTAGTGAGTCTGCCCCTGGCCACCGGCCCCTGCGCGCTCTTCAAGTATCCTCGTGGCAATTCTCTTGTCACCGTGGGGTCTCTCAAACTCCGCGGTTCGTCCCCAGACCGCGAACTCCGGCACTAGCCCAGTGGCGGCGAAGTAATCAAGCCGCTCGTGGGACGGCTCGTGACCTTCCCAGTAGATCTTCTCGCCCAACAACCACGCCCACATAGAGAGCCCTGTGCGAGCGACGGCCGATTGGAGAAGATCCTCACGGACCAGCAGCATCGATGGACTGCCGTAATGGAACTCTGAGGACGAGAAGGCCGCTATCTCATCCGAAGTCGTGGCCCAGCAGTACTCGCGCTCGGTTGACCCGAAGTCCAACGCCGAGCCAGCCTCGTGTCCGGGCCTCCACCTAAGGTCCAGTAGCTCAAGAAGCAACGCCGACGGGAGAATCGGCATCGGAATTGTAGTCGACGAGTAGTCCCGCGACGTTCCACGCGAGTGGTCTGCCGTGGCTAGAGCCATGGCGTGCTTCACGCCACCGTGCTCGCCGGCCCATTCCCATCCAGGCGGCAGTGCGTGGCCAGTACCTTCTCGCTGCCTCTCTCGATCGATTTCTCGCAGTCGATCTGGCCAGGAGTCGCGGTCGGGATAACAGCCGAGGTAGCCTCCGGAGCCTTCCGACGGCGTGGGCATCCACAACCCCATCCAGTTCTTGTCTGGGGACCATTCCTGAATCTCCGCGAGGGACGCCTGCTCAACCAGATAGGCTTGCGTGCGGGTCCAAATCTGGCGCCACGGAGGGCTGAAGTCGTCAGGTCGCCCTGGGGGCGGGATGGACCACGACGCATGCAACTCCAATACGAGCCAATGTCGGCCGCGCGGGTCTTGCATGCGAAGCAAACGCTCCGGACGCGGCAAATCATCGTGAGAGAGTAACCATGAATGATTCGTCAGCTGGTCCGATGGCCGCGCCTGACCGCCGGTCATCCACCACTTACCGAGCCGCTCCCCAGCGACCCGCACCTTGCGTAGGCGATGCGCGGCGGTGTCCTCGGGTGGCTCGTCTCCACGAAGGAGCAGAGTGGGATCGAGATCGATTGCATGCCCGACTTGCCATGCCGAATCGTACGGAACGGCCTTCTTGTCCCACGTCGCGATCGCACAGTGGTCGGACAGAATCCCAAGCAAGTTGTAGAAAGCAATCCAGGCGTACTTCTTTCCGAATCGCTCGTGCTCCGGAGAGCCCCGGTGACGCATGCTGTCGATCCGGCGATCGACTCCCTCGAAGCTCTCCGGACGCCAGCCCATACGGAATGACTCCTCGGCGATCCAGCGACTCAAGAGTTCGTGGTCGGGATGGACAGGATCGTCCACGGCTCGAATCCATCGCCAATACGCCTTCTCTAGCCGCTGGGCGATCGGCAATTCGTCGGCAGTAAGCGCGGCCTTCAGGATATCCCATGAGAAACGGTGGCGGTCTTCGAGGGCTGTAGACAATGCGCGAGCGAACTGGTCCTTATGCGGATTAGAAATGCTGTCCCCTACTGCTTGTCTGAGTCTCGTAACCGAACGTCGCGCCGCTCGAAGTCGTTTTGCACGTTCGGCCGGCTGGTTGGGCATCAGAAAGTCTTGACTGATTCGGCGTTCAACAACGTAGTGCTCGAAGTCATAGTTGAATGGAGCTATCGAAGTCAGGTAGCGGTCGCCGGGGCGCCCGTGTGATTTCAGGAGCTGCTTGAGTGGCTGAGTGCGAAGCGGCCATTGGGACCGATAAGGCGGCGCGGCCCTCGCAAGGTCACAAGACAACGTTCGAGCGTTCGCCGCGAGTGTCTCTTGAATGACCTCTAAGCAGAGGCGGGAGTACTGGCGGATCATGAGATGCGGCGTGATTTCGGCCTGGCCGAACGTCCGCTCGAAGACCGTCGCTCCCAGCAACGAGAGTGCATCGAGGTCCACGCCCGGGCGCTCGCGACTCCGGACAGCGTGCCCGAACGCGAGCGCCAGAAGTCTCTCAAGAATGTAGGGGTCGTCTTGTGGCCCGAAAGGCTCTAACAGCTCGATGAGTAAGACGGTGTCACGTTCAACCAATCCGAGCAGCGCCTTGGTCGCACTGTCCCGCAGTCGACGGTTCGGGCTCGCGAGCAACCAGCACAATACCTTACCCGCGAGCGCCGCCGACGCACGGTTTGGCGGCGTCGGTGAATCCCACGCCCACTCTATCAATCCGACCAGGGCGCCGTTGTTCTCCCACCAGAGTTCGAGAACGTCTGTAGACCAGGAGACCTCGCGTTCCAGTGGCGTCATTTCGCGCAGGCGTCGGTGGAGGCGCTCGGCGTTCAGAGGGTGATCGGGAACACAGGCGAGCCCGATCAGAATTCCGAGCCACTTGGTGCGGTCCACCACCCCATTTCTGAGGTAGGCATTCAACAGGTCCAGCGTTCGGGGCGTGATCGAGGACGCGGAACGCCAGGGGAGCGATTCGAAAAACGCGTCCGCCAGAGTCCTCCGAAGCCACCTACGACGCAGCGCCCGGTCGGATTTGGGTCGGCTCCTACTTTGCACGGGTCCAAGATTGAGGCTCTGCGCGAGGTCGATTCCGAGCTGTTCAGCGGCGGCAAGGACAAGCGCCTGTATGAGGCCGGTGCTCCGCCAGAATTCGCCAGCCTCGGCAGCTCTGTAAAGTACTCGCGACAGGTCGGTTTTGGTAGGTGACTGCGCGAGCAACCGGGAGGCCCGCAGATAGTCCGAGAGTCTTTGAAACGTGAAGCGGACCCGATGTTCTGCCTGCGGATCCGGATCCGGTTCGCGGAGCAGAATGCCCTCATCCAACAGCCCCCGGAGCAACGAACGGCCGTCGCTGCGTCCGGGTAGGAGAGGCTCCGTGCATTCTCGCGCTACGCTCAACGGCAAGTACTCAGTGTCGCTTGCAACCATTGCGTCGGCCAGCGTATCTACCGCGCGTCGGACCAACTGCCGGTCCTCTTCGAAGTCCAAGCGCTTCGACAACGCCGAGTTCGCGGCGAGCAGCACTCCTTCGAAGACCCAGTCGAGGCTCTGAGCTTCTCGGGGGATCGCGTCTTGCCCACGACCAACGACGGACAGGCAAAGGCTGCGTAGGAAGAGTGGATTCGAAAGCTCGGGATTCAACAGCGGAAAGTCGGGGAGCCTGAGACCGTAGTGCTTGGTGTAGCGGGTCAGGGCTTCAACCTCGTGACCCGCCAGTCCGGGATGCCGAACGCGACATGCGAGTTCAGGAGTGATGTTCGGTCCGAGCAGCGCCCCCGAGAACGTGTCGCGGATAGTGACAATGACTGCGAGCCAGGGATGCTCTCGTACCTGCCGTAGGAAGCCTGCCAATCCGTCTCGCACGGTCCCGGGGGCCGAGACTTCGTTGATCGCGTCAATGACGAGCACGGCCCGACCCTTGCCGGAGGCCTTGGCAGCCGCCTCCATGACGTCGAAGAGTTCGCCGGAGGAAAGCGAAGTGTCCACCGCTTTGGCTACCTCAGTTCCGATCGTCTCTGTCCCGAACAGCTGGCCAACGGCGAGGAATGTTGGAAGCCCCTCCTGGGCTCGATGGAGTGCGAAGTCGGCGACGATGTGGCTCTTTCCGCAGCCTGGTGGTCCTTCCAGCACGACGGTCCCAACAGTTGCGGCCCTATTCGCCTGACCACTCAACGTATCGACGGCAGCGTTGACGCTCTGGCCGAGCGTCCACAATTGGTCGGAGTTCTTTGGATATGAGAAAGGCTCCGCACCCTGAAGTTGCCCCGCTCCGTCTTCTTTCTCGTTCGAAGCTGACGGGCGCTCGAGCTTCCATTCCCTAGCCTCGGTTTCGGCCCGCGCGACCAGTGCGCGGATCAGCTCGAGTTGGCGGGTCCAGCCTCTGAGGCTGCCGTCCACCGGCAGCGAGAGCCTCTGCGCGGCACCCGGAGACTCAACCTCCTCGGCGAGCGCAGAGACGGCCGCCGTCAACTCGTCGTGAGCGATCCTTGCGCCAATTCGAACATTCGGCGGGAGTCGTGACGCCCACTCATCTCGAACAACCCTCCGTAGGGAACTCAGCACTCCAGAGACGTAGAGCGGGGAGAGGGCCGCCGCGTCTAGCACTTCGACGATGTCAATTGGGACATGGACGTCAGGGCTGTAACGATCGTTGAGATTGGCGATCTGCCGTTCGACCTGGCGAACGAACGAGTCCGGCGCCATGACCCGCGAGTCGAAGAAATACCGGACCACACCAGTGTGCTTGGTCGCCTGAAGTGCATCGAGAACGCGGGAGTGGCCGACAAAGTCGAAGTCGACGGCCATCCCGCGTTTGGTGGCTTCGGCCTGCCACTCTGCCACTTTTTCATTCCAGCGGTTGAGCACCGGAGCGCTTCTATCAATGGGAACAACGAAGGAGTACCGACTGAGCGAGGGCGTGGACTCCAGAGCTGCGGTGACGCTCTTGGTCATCTCATTGAGGTTGAAAGTTCGGTAGTACTTGGCCTGCCACGCCCACACCCCGATCCCGCGACCCGTCGGCGCGACACAGGAAAATTCGACTCCACCATCCGGGGCCGCGCGACGTTCAATCGGGTGGTTCGCCGGCAGCGCGTCAAAGTCCCTGACGAGTATGCAAGCGAGTTCCTCCCAGGCCCTGTGCTGGCTGCCTTCGTGCTCTCGGATCGTTCTGAAATTTATCGTCGGGAGGCGGGTTTGCATGCATCGCTCGGGTTGAGGAGGACGGTATGCCAGAGAGCATAAGTCACGACCGCGAGTGGCGCGCCCCGCCGCATGAGCCCCTGCATGAGAGTTCAGGCGTCCGAGCTGTCGACGGGGTTCTTGCGGGACCTGCAGCCACGTGTAGTCTGACCGATGATGAATCGTCAACGAGCGGTGTCGCAAGCCAACCGAGACTGGGTAGGAGCTCTCACCGGTTCGGTTTGGTTCCAGATGTTTGCGGCTCTCTGCAGCGCGGTGGCGGCCGCGGTGATCGCTGTGACCCAGCCCTCTGCATCAGCTCCTGTTTGGAAAGTATCGGCGGCAGCCATAGGTGGTGCGACCGGAGGCTTTGCCTTCGCAATGGGTGTGACATACGCAATCGTCTGGCTGCGGGCGCCATACCGGCAGCGAGACCGGGCGCGCGGTGAACTGGGTAAGGCGCGTCGGACGATCAAGCGCCTCCGGGACAAGCGTCCCGTGTTCAGTCTGGGCGAGCCGTACTCACTTGCAAAGGAGTGGTTGCAGGCGACGGAAATGGCCGGCAAGGACGGCATTTACGATACCGTCGAGGCCCAGATGTTCCGCATCCCCATTCGCAACGCCGGCTACTTCTGCAAAGACGTCACCGTTCGAGTCGTTCGAGTCGAGCCTCCCTTTCCAGACGCGCCTGGGATCTCGCCCGTGCTTCATCTCCACCCCCCGCTGAGTCCGCACGCCCGATACTTTCCGCTAGCCCGGAACGATGACGCCTACGTCGACTACATTGGGCACGCGAGCTTCGCCGGAGGTTCGTGGTGGCTGGCGAGCGCTAGCGCTCGCGATGGATTCATCTACTACGAAGAGGACCTAAAGCCCGAGCCAGTCAGACGCGTGACGATTGAGGTATTGGGCGGCGGAAGAAGCGTGAGGCGGGACTACGCATTGTTCGTGAACATGGCGGAGGACCTGGACGTGACAACCTGGGAGGAATACGAGGAGTCCACCGCTGCCTGGGAGCGTGAACTCGCGGAGTCCGGACTAACAGCCGATGAGTACGTCGCCAAGCTGTTCCGCGAACGCGAGGAAGCTGACGACAAGGCAGCCGACTCTGGCAGCGAAGGGGTGGATGAGGTGCCCTTCGTGTAATCCGCGCCGCGAGCCATCTTGCCCAAGGCGGGCGAGCACGCCGCCGAACCTCTCGGCGGCGCGTCGGTTGGCAGTCGGTCAGATATTGAGGTACATCGCGCGCTCCACCGCCATCGCTGCGGCCACGGCGGCGTCGATCTTGCGGTTGGGCGCCTTCTTCACCATGCGCATGCGCGAGTCCTCATCCTTCTGGAGCTTGGCCCGCGCATTGAGGACATGCTCGCGGAGAAGTCTGTTTCCATCGTGGGCGAGCCGCCCGGTGAGCACGTACTTGTGGAAGTCCGAATCGCAGATCCAGCGTCCGGTGCCCTGGTCACACGGCTCAAGCCAGACGATGTTGAGGCGACGGAGGCGCTGGGCGGTCGCTTCCATCTGGTAGGGATCGTAGACAATCTGGATGACGTTGTGGCCGCCATGGAAGACATCCGCGACGCACGGCGGACAATCGGGACGGCGCTCGCTGCGAACATGGCCGTTGGGGCACTGGCCGCCGCAGAGAGACTCCATCCAATGTTCGACTGCGAGGAAGTCCACGCGCCTGCCTGGCAGCTCGCGCGGGTCCCAGACCTTGATGGCGCGGATCGCCGGCCGATCGTGGTAGAGAGGATGGCGGCCCACTGCGACAGCGGCGAACGAGTCCCCGGTGACAGCCGCGTCGATACCGAGGACGATCGGTGTGCGCGGGTCGAGTTCCGGGAGGTCGGGATCGAGGCAGCGGTCCCAGCTGGCTGCGCTGAGATATTCCGCGGTCTCGTCCCCGGCGAGGGCGTCCTCCGGGGTTTCGGGGGCGAAGAAGAGCAGCCCCTGCTGGTTCATGGAGGCAGCCTCGCGCTCCCGCCACTCGGGGCCGCGGTTCGGCCGCTCGGTGTAGGACGCGAAGAAGGGCTTGAGGAAGGCGGTGCCGTCTGTTGCCTGCTCCCAGAGGTTCGCGACGAAGTTAGAGTCGCCGGCGCCGCGCGTGACGATGTGGCAGGTGCCATCCGGGGCGATGGTGGACTGGACGGACTGCCAGGTCTGCTCCCCGAACAGCATCCGCGCGAGTTCGTCGACGTGGGAATGGCTCGCCGACTGGTCGATGGCAGCGTTTGGCGAAGCGGCATAGGACACGATCGTACGGACATCGTCCGGCCCGGCCTGCATGCGGATCATGTCGTTGGATTTGGAGACGATCGGCAGCTGCATGAACCAGGGCAGGTGAGTGATGCCGAAGTGCACGTATTCCAGCAGCGCCTGGGCGGCAGGCGCGTCCTTGGAGAAGAGGTGGACGCGCGCGTTCGGCTGGGCGAAGAGCGCCACCCAGGCGTCCCAGGCGCACTCGAGTTCCGTGAACCCGAGCTTGCCGGCCTTGAGCGCGAGGATGCGCTTCTCGATGGTCATCAGCTCGGCGAAGCGCTCCTGGCCTGGCCAGAGAGTCTCCATGCTCAGGATCTCCCCCGTCTCCCGGTTCTTGAACTTCCAGAAGCGGAGGAACTCCTGGAAGGACATGCGGGCCAGCGCCAGCGTGGCCTCTTCGGCGGGAGTCATTCGGCGCCGGCGACCCTTGGAGTCGTCGAAGCCCATGAGGCCGGAGGCAGTAATGCGGGTCAATTGTTGTTCCTTTCCATGAGGTGGGCGGTCTGCCCGGTGAAGGCTTCCCAGCGGCGAACGGCTACCTGGGCGTAGCGAGGGTCGAGTTCAACGCCGACGCAACGCCGGCCCAGTCGTTCGGCGGCGATCAGGGTTGAGCCTGAGCCGAGGAACGGGTCGAGAACGAGATCTCCGCGCCGGGTGGAGTTCTTGAGGAGGGCTTCGATGAGGCCCACCGGTTTCATCGTGGGATGCTCGGTCGAGCGACGTGGACGAGGGAACTCGAGGACCGAGGTCTGGTCACGCCCTCCGTACCAGCGAGTGCGGCCTTTGCCCGGGCCGGCCGGCTTGGAGGCATAGAGGATGGGCTCGTGGGCGTAGTGGTAGTCGGAGCGCCCGAGGACACCGACGCCCTTGGTCCAGACGAGGGACTGACGGAAGGTCCAGCCGGCCGCCTGGACCGAGGCGGCGAAGACGAGCGAGAGCGGCCCGGCCGGGTGGAAGACGTAGACGGGGCTTCCCGGCGCGAGGACGGCGTCCACGTTCGTGAAGGAAGCGAGGAGGAGATCGTCGAGACCCTGCTCGCAGTCGTTCGCTATCTGGAGACGGGCAGCGCTCTTCCCTTCATAGAGGACACCGTAGGGAGGATCGGTGAGGAGGCAGTCCGCCTGGCGGCCTTCGCCGACGAGGTCGTAGAGGCCCGGGCGACGGGCGTCAGCGCATGCGACGAGGTGGACACCGCACCGGAAGACATCGCCACTGCGGACTTCCATGTCACCGTCGGGCACCTCCGGGATCTCGTCCGGGTCACGGCGCTCGCGGTCGACGTTGGCGAGGAGGGAGGAGACGATCCGGTCGAGATCCTCACCGTCGAAGCCAACCCCGGTGAGACCGAGCGCGCTCTCGGAGAGTTCCACCAGCATCTGGGCGAGCTTCGCGTCGTCCCACCCGCCGGACTCGGTCGTGCGGTTGTCGGCGATGAGAAACGCCTTCGCATCGTCCGCATCGAGGTCGACGCCGCGAATCGTCGGGACGAGCCACTCTCCGTCGGGTGTGGCGGTGATGCCCGGCGGCGGAGTGGCACCGGCACGGCGCAAGCCGGCCAGGGCTTCCACCCGGCCATGGCCGGCGAGGAGCTGGTCGTCGTGGTCGTTGATGATGACCGGGGTGATGTAACCGGCCCGTCCCATGCTCGCCACGATCGCGTCTTCATCATGCAGCTTGGGGTTGTTGGCACGCTTCCGCTCCAGCAAGGCGGAGAGCGGCTCCATAGTCAGTTTCAGCTTTCTGGGGTCAGTCATGAGGCCTCCTCGGCGCGCAGGTGTTCATCCACGATGGCGTCGAGCCCGGACGCGAACGCCCGGGCTCGGCTGCCTTCGTCGGTGATGGAATTGATCCGCTCGAAGAGAGCAACGACTTCCTGTGTGATGAGGTTCGCCATCGCGAGCGCCAGCCGGCGACGTTCGGTCGAGCCGATGGCTGCGTCGCGTTCCGTTCGCATGCCGAGGTCCAGCAGGCGGGTGATGTCCGCGGGCTTCATCTCGCGGAGACGCGGGGCGTCAGCGATGAGCTGTTGGAGGGCCGCGCCGCCCGCCCCCTGAAGGGCGCGGGCGATCTGCGACTGGCGGTCATGAATGGCCAGGGCTGTTTTGAGGTGTCCGCCCTCCCGGCGGAGGGCGGCCTGAGCTTCGACTTCGGCAACACGGCGCGGCCAGTCGAATTTGGCTGAGTAGCGCTTGAGGGTCGATAGGCTGGTCTTGATCCCCAACTCGACGAGGCGGCTGTGCAACAAGGCCAGGCTGCGTTCAGAGCCGAGCTCAACGTACACCGCAAAGAGCAGGTCGGAACGCCTAGCGGTTCGGGAGAGGGAGGCCACGTGCTACTTCTAACAAAATTGTTAGAAGATCACAAGAGCCTAGGCGTCAGGATCGCCTACGAACATCGTGTAGCTCGTCCCGTCCTCCTCCGTCCAGCTGATATGGGCCTTCGGTGGGGAGTAGGAGATATTGTCGCGATCGTCGAGAAACACCAGCCGCCAGTGGCCGTTCGAGACGCGAAGGTTGGGACGCGCGGTCCCGGCAGGTTTGATCCGATTGAACGCCTCTGCGATAGCCTGGAGCTGTTCGTCGGAGAGCTTCCGCTTGCCGTTCTCGAACTCGGAGAGATAGGCCTTGTTTACACCGCTGTGATTCGCCAGGTCCTGCAACGACCAGTTGTTGCGAAGCCGAAGCGAGCGAACTTCTGCGGGAGTCACTTCCACCGATGGTAGACGGGCACCGCATACATGGCAACGGGGGGACCAGGTCAGGGGCGCCTTGAGGAGGACGTGGAATTCGGCGTAGGCAGCCGGTTCACCGGACTGAGCGACGCGTGCGCGCGGACTGCCTTCTCGCTCGTGTAGGTGCGGGCGTAGCGGTGGGTCATCGTCAGGTCGCTGTGGCCGAGCAGCATCTGGATGTCGATCTCCCGGGCACCTGACTCGATCGCCCAGGTGGCGAACGTGTGGCGGAAGCGATGCGGGTGGACGTCCGAGACCCCGGTCTGTGTCGCGAGCCGCTGAAGGAGCGTATTCAGGGTGTGAGGGCTGGACATGTCGTCGCCTGCACTGGTTCTGAACAGCGCGCCGTTGGTATCGCCTCGGAACCGGGATGTGTAGTCCACCAGCGCGTCCTGCGTCCGGGGACCGATGCCCACCCAGCGCTGCTTCTCCCCCTTCCCGTGGCGGATGAAGACGCGCCCACGGTCCCAGTCGACGTCGTCGAGCTGGACGGCAACGCACTCCGACGCGCGTACGCCGCTGTCTAAAAGGAAAAGGACAAGCGCGTAGTTGCGGGAGCCGGTGAGGGTCTCGCGGTCCTGAGCATCGAGGAGGCGCTGAACTTCAGGGGGACTGAAGGGCGTCTTTATGGTCAACGGGAGTTTCACGAGCGGGACGCGCTGGAAGACGTTGACCTCGAGGATCCCCATTCGGCGGAACCAGGAGAAGCAGGTCTTCACCTCCCGGTGGCGTCGATGCTGGTAGAGCACCGAGTAACCGCGTCGGCGGATCTCCGCGAGGAAGGCGTAGACGTGCGAGACGGTGTAGTCCTCAACGGTATCGGGGAGTCCGAGTACGCGGCCGATCTTGCGGAAGTCGGCCAGGGAGTTGGCGTAACTCTGGCGCGTCTTCAAGGTCTTACCTTCGACCTCGATGGCGGCGAGGTAGGTGGTGATGTGGTCGTCGATCGTCGGCACGGGATGTTGCTCCGGACGGTGGAACACATCACTCACTCGCGGGGCCGACGATAGCAAGTCCCGTCGGATGAATCTCCATGAGCGAGAGGCGGACGAGAAGCCGTCCCGGAAGTGTCGGAGCGCTTCTCAGGGACGGGTTCTGGGGAAGGTGGTGGTCCGGCGGGGTTCAGCGGCGGGACGGCTGCCAGTCCATGGGAGCAGGGCACTCGATCCCCGAGACGGTATGGATGCAGGTCGCCTTTCCATCTTCTTCGACCCTGAAGACCTCGTCGCCGGCTGGCCGGCCCATCGAGAAGGCCCAGCGCCAGCCGCGGCCGGGGTGGAAGACCGGGCGGGTGAAGTGGGGGACGCCGCTGGAGGCCGCCAGGCGGTAGGTGCATTCGAGGGCGGTGGGGAGGTTCATGGAGGACTCCGTTCGGGATGTGCGTACTACTCACGCAGCTCGGAGAGAAAAGCAACCCCCTCCATCTCGAAGAGTCCCGGAATCGTGAGTTGACTTCTCCGGGGAGCGGAGTGAGTTGTACGAGCAGACCAAACATGGAGGTTGGCACGAATGCCTATCACGGACCGAAACCTGCCTGCTGGAGCCGTCCTTGCCGGACGCTACAAGGGCCAGACGTACCGCTGCACGGTACTGGAGCACGAGGGGGAGCTGGCGTATTCGCTGGACGACCACTCGATTCACGGGAGCGTTTCCGCTGCCGCCTCGGCGGTGATGGGTGGTGCGAGTGTGAACGGTTGGCGCTTCTGGAGCCTCGAAGGGGAACTGCAGGAGAACGGCGGCGGGAAGACGGCGAAGCCCGCGATCAAGATGAAGCCGGCGTCACCGAAGCTGCTTCGCACCATCAAGAAGCTCCCTAACCAGAAGGGCGTGGCCGAGGGCTCGACGAAGTGGTGGTGCTCGGCCTGCATGAAGTCGTTCGTGACGGGGAGCACGGTGATGCCTGAGCGGTGCCCGGATGGCCACCCTTGCGAAGAGGCGGACGAGTTTGAAGTGGTGCAGGAGGCAGCCCAGGCCGAGTAGCGGGCTAACCCAGTCGCGACATCGGGACAGCGGGCCACACATGGCTTGCTGTCCCGATGTGTGAGAGCCCTCGGGCGGCAACTTCCCTCGCGTGAGCATTCGAGGACGGACCTATCTCGCCCGAAACCGTCTTCCGTCCAGATAAGACGGTGCGGATCCGGCCGGCATCGTCACGATTCTTCAAGGTAGGACCCGTCTCTGTATGTCAGAGCTCATACGCCCTAGCCGGAGTTCTTCGGGTAGGTGGACGGTCGGACGGAGCTCGGGTGCGATCAAGTTAGGTGTCGCTCCCGTGACCGTTGTTTACAGGCAAGAGGCGGGCGGGCGACTCAGGCATAGAATCCCTTGTCGGGCGGTTCTTCAGAGGTCGCGTGGGGAGAGGGAAGGTGCACTCCCTCGAGCGGCGACGTGAATGGCAAAACCTTGCGGATGACGCTGTCACCCACTTGAACCGGACGACCGTCGTGCGGAACGACCGTCTCCAAGGTGCCAGCGCGCACGACCAGTTCGGAATCGCGGACCAAGACACGGCTGCGGGTTGAAGTAGCCGCGAGACGTCCTGACGGTTCCTCTGGAGCTTCCGAGAATTGGGCTTATCAGAACCCTGGGTGGCGCCCTTGGCCACCGACAAATTCACGACTCTGATCCGAAGGATTCGGACCAGATTTCGACTTTCGCGTAGCTGTTTTGAATCTGCGAGCGGCGGTTCTGGAGTCCTCGGTTTACCTCAGTCTGAGTGTCAGTCTTCGAGCAAATTCGAAGTAATTCAGTTAGAATACAAGGCTTCCGACACTCTGCCCAGTTCGCCCGATCCTCTACGCCCCAGGTTCCCCGAACGCATGAGCTCGGCGGCCGTCACTCCACCGTCACCGCCAGGCAGAGCCGAGGCCCAGTCCCCACGGCCTGAGTGCGGTGACCCTCCCCGGTGGCGTCATCACAAACCGCGACGTTGTCTGGACCAGCGCGTTGCCGAGCAGGGTTTCGAACGCCGACTTAAGGTTCCAAAGGTCTGTGGCCTGGCCGCATCGCACGCGCTCATAGCGTCGGTGCGCGGGCGCCCAAGTGTACAAGGCGAGCTTCCCCGAGCTGGAACGGACAGCTCGACGGGACCCTCGAGGCGCGATTGAGCGATCGGCGGGTGACTCTGAGTGGCGGATCGCTCGTGGTTGCCAGCCCCCGGCGACTTACTCACCTATGAAGTCAGGTCGATCGCCGGCCTGCCTCAGACGAGGATGCTGGGATTCATCGCGATGCCGTTGTGGATGAAGAAACTGCGCACCACGTTCGCCTCGTCGCGGCTCGCCGTCTGGGCCTCGAAGTGTTCGATCTGCTCCATGAACTGCTTCCGCGCACGTGTCCGCAACACGAAGGTATCGCCAGCGGTAGTTGCCCGAAGGCACTCATCGATGATCTCATCGGGCGTCTTTCCCACCACCACGCAGAAGCGGGCAAGCCTCTCCAGGAGCTCTTCCCTGACTGCGGACGGCCCCCACAGGTCGAGCAGACTGGCGAACCATCGCCGGGTTGACTCGCTGTTACGCACTTCCTCGATACCAATCTCCATCGCTTTGTCTCCATCACTCCGCCGAACCCACGGCCGTGCTAGTCCTTATTCGTCCTGGGTAAGCCCGAGCATCCGCGACACGGCCCGGACCTCTTGCTGTCTCCACGGCAGCGGCGCACTGCGCTGGATCAGGCCGGCGGCCCGCATTGAGTGTTCTACGGCGACATCACGCACGAAGGGGTTAGCCGCGTTGCCTTCGAAGCACATAGCCTCGAACGGAATCCGCGGTTCCTGGCCCGCTGCTTGCCACGAGTCCGCGGGGTAGCCGAGGAACATGGCCATCACCGGTTCCCACGTATCCGGGGCGTGAAGAACCTCCCTGGCTCCCACCTCATCGAAGGGTGCGAGGCATGCCGCCAGGCCTTCGTCGTAGGCGGCCAGAAGTCCCTGGGCCATGGCTAAACCGGCATCGGCATTCCCCCCTCGCTGTGGGCCCGCATCGAGCCCGGGCATGAGGACTTCGGGCAGGACTACATTCTGAACGTAACGGTGGCTCCAACCGTGAGGAGGGCCGAGGGCTCCGATTTCCACGAGGGCCCCGGATGCCACCGTTGGCCACTTCCGCTCTTGTACTGCGACGCGGCGAGAGTCCATGTCGAAGTACCAGAAGATGCAGACGGGTGCGGTATCGAACAGCGTCGCAGAAAACGGTGTCTTAAGGCGATCCCGCTCCTCGGCGGAGAGGCTATCGCGGTTTGCCACGATCGCCTTCGAAAACGCCGTGTTCACGGCACGCGAGGCGAGCCGCCCGGCTTCTAGAACGACCTGAACCTTGTCACGTTCGACCGGACGCCAGGGGAGAAAATACTGGAACGTTCGCTGGCGTCCGAGGACCTGGTTGAACTCCATGCTTGACCTCCTATTCGGGGAGCCCGAACTTGCGTGCGAGACCCCGGACTTCGTTCATGCGCCACGAGAAGGGCGCCGGCGCTTGGATCATCTCGGCGGCGGTCAGGCGCTCGACAACGGCAGGCTCGCGGTAGAACGGGTGGGGATGCCGCAGTTCGAAGAAGTCCTCTTCGAACGGTTCCCGGGGCCGCTGCCCGCCAGCTTCGCGCGATTCGCCGTGGTAGCCCAGCAACATGGGGCTGGACGGGATCCACGTGTCCGGGATACCGAGAATGGTGCGAGCCGCATTGACACTGACGCCTGAGAGCTGCGCAGCTAGGCCCTGGTCGAAGGCGGCGAGCAGGGCGTACTCCTGGGCGATACCGATCGCGGTGCGAGCCAGCCGGAGGGTCTCACGCGAGACCATCGGCCCAGTCCCTTCGCCCGCGGACGGAGGCCGCAAGGGCGCCCGGTCCTGGTCCTCCACCAAGGCACGAAGGTAGGGGATGGCGGTTTCAGACACGAATCGTTCGTCCCAGCCGTGGCTCGGGTTGAGGACACCAAGGCGAATTAGTTCCCGGAAGTTCGCGCCATCTAACGCCGACTCGAGCATGCTGACGTCGGCGTAGAAAAAGACGTAGACGGGGGCCATGTCCAGCTGGGCCGTGGTCGTCGGGGTCTTGAGCGCCTGCATCTGCGCGGGCGCGAGGCGGTCGCGCTCGACGACAAGGACACGCACGAAATCGACTTCCAGAACGCGCGGAGCGCGATAGATCGCTTCAAGGATGCACTGCACCTTCTCGCGCTCCACGGCTCGCCAGGGTTCGAAGAAGCGAATGGACCGGCGCCAGCCGACAACCGACTTGAACTCCATGGGCTGCCCTCCTTGGGCAAGGGGACGCGAGCCCCCGCTAGCGCTTGAACACCAGGATGTTGACCCCGCCTATGCCCGCGTTGTGGATGAGGCCGACCTTCGCTTTGCCATCCTTGACCTGGCGGGCGCCAGCCTCCCCGGTGAGTTGCCGGAAGATTTCGGTAACCATGGCGGCACCCGTCGCTCCGATCGGGTGACCCCGGGAGATGAGCCCACCGTCCGTATTGATCGGGATGTCGCCGACGACCTCGGTCCGGCCCTCCCAGACGGCGCGGGCACCTTCTCCTCTCGCCACCAGGCCGAGGCCCTCGGCAACGAAGATTTCGCCCGGACTGAAAGCGTCGTGAACCTGGGTGACATCGACGGATTCCGGCCCTATACCCGCTCGCTCGTAAGCCTGGCGGGAGAGGCGTTCAACCTCTCCGGAGTTGGTCTCAGCGTCGCCTTCGCTTTCTTCCTTTGATGCGAACTTGCCGGAACCGGTCGCCCACCCGGCGACGGTCATGGAGCGTGTGGCGCTGTACTTCGCGGCCTTGTCCGCGGCGCAGATGATGACAGCTGCGGCCCCGTCGGTGGTTGGTGAACATTGCAGCAGGGTGATCGGGTCGGCGATCATCCGGGATGCCATCACCTCTTCCAGCGTCACCTCTTTCTGGTACTGGGCGTAGGGGTTCAGCGCTCCGTTCTTGTGGGACTTCACGGCGACCTGCCCAAACATCTCGGGGGTGGCGCCGTAATCCGCGATGTAGCGCTGTGCCTGCAGCGCGTACGAAGCGGGCATCACGGCCAACCCCATCACCGACTGAAAGCTGGTTTGCTCTGAGATCTGGAGCATGCCGCGCTGCATCTTTTCGAAACCGAGGACGAGAGCCGTGTCATAAACCCCGTGGGCAACGCTGAGATAGGCTTCGCGGAAGGCGCTCGTCGAGCTCCCGCAGGCCATCTCGATGTTGATCACCGGGATGCCTGTCTGGCCCATTTCAGAGACCACGCTCAAGCCGGCGCCCATGCCCGCGAGGACGCGTCCAACATAGGCGACTTCGATGTCCGTGAACGGGACCCCGGAGTCTTCAAGGGCCTTGCTGATCGCCTCACGGCCGAGATCCTGGAGGCTCTTTTCGGGGAAGCGGCCAAACCTGTGGAGTCCGGCGCCCAGTACTCTTACGTCACGCATGTTTGGGTCTCCTTGAACGCTGTCGTTTCGGTTGTTATGTCGTAACCGGGCGCGCCATGAATGACACTACGGTGCGGCCAGCCTCGTCCTCCATCAACCGACGTGCTGCCAGTCGCACGCGTTGGCCGATGCCCGCGGAGGCGATGTCGTCTGTCGCCATCACCGTTTGGATGGAAGGCCCACCATCCAGGCGGACGCGGACTATGGCGTAGGGCGGAACCATGACGGAGTTGGGTGGTTGCTGGCGGACTATCGTGAAAGTATCTATTTCCCCGCTGTCCGCAAACTCCACATCCGCCATGTCCCCGCTAGTGCAGCCGGCGCAATAGACGCGCTTGGGAAAGAACGGTTCGCCACACTGGCGGCAGCGGCTGCCCAGCAGGTGTACCGGCGCCCCAACCCGGTCAGGGACGTCAAACATCCCTGGGCGCAGGGGAACCAGGGCCGCCCCACCCGACGAAGCTCCAGTACTGGTCATCGAACACCTCCAAGCTCATATCGATTGCATACTCCGGTCACGCTCAACTCTCCATCCGCTCGTATTTCTCACCGTTCAGAATAATCCACGATCCGCGGTCCGAAGTCTGACCACGGACATCAAGTTCGCTCCTATAGATGGTCAGTTCTTCGTCTGAAGGGGGCTCGAGGACCGCAATCTCGGCAGCCAGTTCTGGTCGCTGTTCACACTCTGCGAGGACCTCTTCGTGAGTTGTCCAAGGCGATACGGCGATGAGCCGCAGCCGCCGGTCTTCCGTGTAGTCATACATGGCAGAAGGTGTGACAACCCGCCACGGGCCAGTATCCGCTGGCAACCCCGCGCGCTCCCGTGCCCCAACCGTTCCGTCGAGGAACCCCGGCGAGGAGATGAAGTCCACCCGGTCGACGAACTTGCGGCGCTGCTGGTCGGTCATCAGGATCGTTCGCCAGCACATAGCCGCTATGGAGTCAGCGCCCCCTGGCCCGCCGAACCGGCGGCCCCTGTCTGGATAGTCACCGAGGAAGGTGGAATTGATGTTTCCGTGCGTATCAACCTGCAGCGTGTTGAGAATCCCGTAGTCGATAAGGCCTAGCGCGGCGTAATCCTGGGCGGTGTTCATGGTCCCCCACTGGAGCGCCCTGTAGCCTGCGCGAGAACTGACCATGGTTTGGATCGGGTCGAAGGGGAGCATCGGCTCCGGCGCGATCGCCCCGTCTTCCGTGATGTACTGTGCATTCGGCGCATATCCCATGCGCTGTGCCAGGAGTACTGCGTACATAGGCCCGCCGCCGCCAGCCACCCAGTAGGTACGCCCATCCTCGATCAGCCTGGCCACGTAGCACGCCTCAGCTTCGCGCTCATTGAAGGAACTCGCCGCGGTCATGACGCGTACCCCTCTTGAATAACTTCCCGACCGCGGAGTTCGGCCAGTTTCGCGTCGCCCACCCGTTTCTCCAGCATTTGAGGGTGGTCGTCCACGCTATGGACCCACTTTTCCAGGTACGGGCCCAACCGGTCCTGCGTCATGGCGCCAAACACCTCTACAGTGTGTTCAGAGTCAGACGCGTAAACACCCTGACAACTCCCCGGGTAGGCTCCGTAGGGCGCCAACACCACCGCATCGACGGCTACCCAGGGTATCGAGGTGAGTCCTGGGTTCTTCCGGATCTCGTCGGTCGCGACGATCCGCTCCGTTGAAAGGATGACCTTCTTCGATGCCAGGGCCGTCTCCATGTGAGCGATGCCCGTCCCAAACACGCGGGCATTCCCGAAGATGTCTGCCTCCTGCACGTGAATGAGAGCGACGTCCGGATAGAGCGCCGGCAATAAGACCGTTGGTCGGCCGGTGAACGGATCGTCGATGGTGCATGCGGCCGAGTAACGATAGCCATCGGTGCCACCAAACGAGCGGTTCTCAATGAAACTTGCGCCCTGGGCTCCCGCTCGCAGCCGCAGGGTCATGCCTGCGTTGCTGTACTCGTAGAATTTGAGGCGCCCCTCCTTGACCGCGCGGGAGTAGACACTGCCCCGCGAGCCGAAGAATCCGACATCTGCCCGGGACACACAGCCCGCCTCAACGAGAAGGCCGAGAGCTACGTAGGTGAACTTCGCCCCGATCCAGAGGTCCTTCTTCCCCTGTCGGATGACCTCCCGTATGAGCGAAGCCGGTCCCCTCTGAAGGTAGTTGCAGTCGTAGACAAGGTAATCGCCATCCTCGACGAACTTCCCAATCGCCTCCCGTTCGGTCATGAGCTTCGAGACAAGCCTGCGTTCCTTGTGCACACGAGCGTAAGCGCGGAACGCATCCGGATCCGGCGCGAGGTACTCCACCCCACGCTCGTTGATCAGCATCCTCTGGCCTGCACCGGTGCTCATCCGCTACCACTGCCCCTTCCAGTCACGCCATTGGCGGCGAGGAACGCCAGCAGCTGTTCAACCACTGCGGGAGTCGAACCATCCAATCGCTTGGACGTCCGGTTTTGCTCCGGTCCACCGGCGAGCACGTACGCCAACCGCCCACGGGCAGGCAATTCAGCCGGCGGTGCAACCAGCCTCGCGGTAAGGGGGCGCGGGCCCTGCAATCGCACGAGCCTGACAGACCGCTCCGGCAGGACGACGCCGAGTTCCCCGGATGTGCGGACGTCGATCACCGCCCGGTCAGCCTTCCGCCGCGAAAGAACAGACGGGTATCGCGGGTCACAAAGACTCGCTTCTACGGTAATCGCGACGGGCGGATGCACTTGGATCTGCTGCCGCCGCCCACCGTCCATCCGCCGCTCTATCTCGAGCGGCGCCGCGCCGGCAAGTGAAACCACGTTGGTCACCAGCGGTATACCCAAACGCTCCGCCAGGATGGCAGGCACGGCGCCAGACCCGGAATCCGATGACCGCACACCGCAGATGATGACGTCCGGGGAGTCCGCCGAGATTGCCGACGCCAGCAACCGTGCCGCACTGTCCCCACCGTCAATCCCCCCGTTCTCGAACGCGATCCTCGTCGCCGCATCCGCTCCGAGGGCGAGGCCCGCCCGTAGCCCTGCATCTGCTGCTGCAGGTCCAACCGTCACCACCGTCACGGTCCCACCTGCCAATTCCCTAAGGCGCACCGCAGCTTCGCAGGCGACCATGTCCAATGGGTTGGCGAGGTAGGTCAGGCCCGGCGTGTCGAGGCGAATCCCATCGATGGTCGCCTGAAACGGGTACTCAGGGTCAGGAACCCATTTCATGCACACGGCGATCTTCATGGCTCAGTCACCCTTCCCCGGGAACACGCCGCCGGATGATGGGAGGCGTTGGAGCAAAGCCGGGATCACCTCATGAAGGTCCCCGATTACGGCCAGGTCTGCGACCCGGAAGATGGGCGCGCGCGGATCCTGGTTGATCGCCACGACCTTCCCGGCAGAGCGAATACCGGCGATATGTTGCGGCGCACCCGAAATCCCGACCGCAAGGTACATGCGGGGTGACACGCTTTGTCCCGTGAGACCGACCTGCCTGTTAGAGGGCATCCAGCCCCTGTCAACGGCGACCCGGCTCGCCGCCACTGTGCCTCCTAGCCGGCGGGCCAGTTCCATCAAGAGGCCGAAGCCCTCGGCTCCCCCAACTCCTGCGCCCCCAGCGACGACGATGTCGGCCTCTGTTACACCCATGGCCTCAGGCGTTGGCGAAACCTCTCCGGTCACCTTCACGCGGGACGGAACCGCCGCTGGAGCTTCAAGCACGATGGCTTCCGGTATCGGGCCACGCGCGGGCGGCGGGGAGAACGCCCCCTGCGCGACCGTTATCACGAGGGGACGAGCCTGGTTCCACTCCAGCTGCGCGAACCCCTTCCCGGACAGGCAGGCCCGTCCCATTTGGACGCTGCCGTCGCGAACCTTCAGCAACCCGCAGCCGGCCACCAGTTCTGCATCCATCCGGACTGCGAGGCGCGCGGCCATAACCCGAGACGAGAGGCTGTCCGCCAGCACCACCGCGAGCGGGGCCGCCGTTTGAACGGCAAGCCACGCCGCCTCCAGCATGGAGTCCTCAGCCGTGCCCGCGCCTTTCTTCCATGCCACCTGGTACACGCGGTCAGCACCCTGGCGTGCTGCGGCACAGGCGGCTGGGGCTCCCTCAACGCCAACGAACGCGACCACCAGCTGGCAGCCAAGTCCACTCGCCAGCGCGCGAGCTGCCCCCTGCACCTCCAGCCCCGCAGCTGACGGTTCACCGGTCGGTCCGCTCTCAACCAGGACAACGACGCCTCCCCGACTACTCTGCCCAGCAGTCATGGGTGCACCGCTACTCGCAGTTTTTCCATCGCGCGCAACCCGTCCGATATCGCCCCAGCGATGTCCCTTGGGGCAATACAGTCACCCACGCCGACTACGTTGGGCCGATGTTCGCGAAGCTGGTCAAGGAGACTGTCGTCGGCCGCGCCTCCGTTGGACACAACACATGAATCTGCCGGGAGTGCGCCAGCCTCGCGAGTGTAGATGTTTCGAATCGCGACCTCGCCAGAGGTAACACCAGTGACTTCTGTCATCGCGATGAGCCGCACCTTCTTCTTGCCAAGCCGCCGGTAGAGCTGTTCAGAGGTGGCGAAGTCCTGATTCAGACAGGGCTCGAAGGCCGTCGAGACGATCGTGACCTCGTGGCCCCGGTCAGCGAGAAACTCCGCCAGGGGCAGGGCCTGGTAGCCCACATCAACCTCGGCCATCGCAATCACCACCCGCGCTCCAAGTTGAGCTCCGCCAAGCGCGGCTCGGACATCCAGCACGGTGGCACCCGGCGAGCTGCCGTTGCCCGGCTGCGCCCAAGCCGGCACCGTCGGCTTCGACCCAGTGGCCACGATCACCGCGTCTGGACCGAGCGCGTCCACGGCTTCCACCGTTGCCTCCTGGCCGTAGTGAAACGTGACGCCGATCGATTGGAGCTCGTGCCGATAGAACTCCACGGCCTGCCAAAACGCTGCCCGCTTGGGTGCTTTCGCCACGGTGGCTATCTGGCCGCCCAACTGGCTGTCCCGTTCCCACACGGTCACGGAAAAGCCTCGCAGCCGGGCCAGCCTCGCAGCCTCCAGGCCGGCCGGCCCGGCTCCAATGACCAGTACCGTTTGGCCTTCGCCATCCTGGTTCCGCGAGAGCTGCTCCACTTCGGCAGGCGCCGGGTTCAGAAGGCAATAGGGCGTGGCCATCGCCGTCACTCCGCCGGGCCCACCGGCGCAGGTCTGGTTACAGGCAATGCACATGCGGATGCGGTCCTGCCTCCCGGTCTGCAACTTTGTTGGCATTTGAGGGTCGGCCAGGATGGCCCGGGTCATTCCCACGAGGTCGATACCCTGTTCAACGAGAGACGCGGCCGCAGCAGGGTCCGTGAGAAGCCCGTTGTAGATGACCGGGATGCCAGCTCCGGCCTTAACCCGGAGGGCAACATCGGAACCCGTGCCCTGGGCGAACGATGCATCCGGGAGGAGGGCCGGCATGAGGCTGATATAGTCGGGCGCGGCGATGCGGGCCAGGTGTTGGGCGAGGTCGGGCAACTCGCTTTCCCGGAGGCCAGGCTCGATGTACGGGTCCGCGCTCAGGCGGATGCCCACAGCCATCCCGGGACCGACAGCTGCGCGTACGGCGCCGACAATTTCGGCAACGAACCGGCACCGATTCTCGAGGCTCCCGCCATACTCGTCGTCCCGGAAGTTCACGGCGGGCGACAGGAATTCGGCGAGAAGGAAGCCATTGGCGGCGTTCAGTTCAACACCGTCGAAGGTGGCCTCCGCAAGGCGGCGGGCAGCGGCGGCGAACGCTACAGTGAGTTCCCGGATATCGCGACGTTCCATCGCGTACGCCAAACCACCGCCGCCCGCGGGAACCAGGGCCCCCATCGGCGCCCGAACAGCGGACGGTGCCCACAGGGGACGGTTGCGATACCCCGGTGACGCGAGAAGCCCAGCGTGCCAGAGGGAGCCGAAGATCTTCCCGCCGCCGTCGTGAACCGCATCGGCCACTTTCCGATACTGTGGGATGATGTCATCGGAGACATTCTCCACCGTCCGAGGGTTCGGCGTGCTTGTTGGGTGGACGCTTTGAGGCTCGGTGATAAGAAGGCCGACGCCGCCGCGCGCCATCTGTTCCCAGTAGGCGGCGAGTTCATCTGTCGGCCGGTTCGCGTCTTCATCCAGCCCGGCGTAGGCCGGGGCGGGAGCGGTAAAGGTGATGCGGTTTCGGACCGCAATCGGCCCGATCCTGGTGCCCATCAGCAGCTGCTCAGTCACGGTGTTCTCTCCTCACGCTCCACTAGAGTCCACGCCCAACGCGATTGCCATCACGGGTGGCGTAGAGGATTCGGCGAGGGGCGACGGCATCTCCGATGACATGCAGCTCAGGCACCTTCCCATTCAGTTGGTCGTACAGCGTGCGGTCTGATTTGCCGCCCAGTGCGACGATGATGTCGTCCACCTCGACGACGCGCTCCTGACCGTCGTAAAGGTTGTACAGGGTGACACTTCCGCCGTTCACTCTCCGTGCCCAGGTCAGTGGCGTGAGGGTCACACCCTTGCTCAAGAGGATGGGGTAGAGAGTGACGATGGTATTGTGTTCGATCTCGTGCCCAGCGAACCGGCGCTTGGACACGAGCTCTACCTTTTTGCCGGCATCAGCCAGGAAGTCCGCGGTGCTCACCGCCTGCTGATGATGTTCATCGGCCAGGATGAGTACCTTCTGGCCGAGGGAGTCCACGTTGTCGTAGACGTCGCGCACTTCGTGGACATGGGCAGTCTCCAGGCCGGGCACGTCAGATGGGAAGCTGGCCAATGACCCCGTAGCTACCACCACGGCCTCCGGGCGGCCCGCAAGCACCGCGTCCGCGGTTGCCTCCGTGCCGAGGCGAACGTCGACTCCAAGACGCTGAAGCTCGTGGGTGTAGTAGCGGACCGGTTCCGCGAGGTCGATACGAAGCGGCGCCCTGGCGGCGATGTTGACCAGCCCGCCGAGCACCGGGCTCCGTTCGAAGAGGGTCACCGAGTGGCCCCTCTCGGCCGCCACGCGAGCGCTCTCCATCCCAGCGACGCCGCCACCGATAACGGTCACCCGCTTCTTGGTGCTGGCCGGCACCAGAACCGTCTCCCGCTCGAAACCGATCTGAGGATTGACAATGCAGCCGATGCCGACCGGGAGTCCGATTGCGCCACGGCCCCAGCAACCTTCGTTGCAAGCGGTACACTTGCGAATCTCGGCGGAGCGGCCATCTCGCGCCTTATTCGCAAAGTCGGGGTCAGCAATGATTGCGCGGTTCATCGCAACCATATCCGCGAACCCGCTGGCGATGATCTCTTCCGCCTGTTGGGGGTCATTGATGCGACCAACGGCCATCACAGGAATGTCGACCACTTCCTTGATCGCCGCGGCTACATGCACGAAGGCGCCGAGGGGGAAGTACATCGGCGCGATGATCGTCTCCATGCTGTGGTAGTTGCCGACACTGATATCCAGGTAATCGAGCCTCCCGGATGCGGCGATGGGAGCCAGCATCCGCTGTGACTCTTCAATCGTGAGGCCGCCGTCGATGAACTCGTCGGCGCTGAACCGCATGCCGACGGTGTAGTCGCTCCCGACAGCCGAACGCACGGCCTCCACCACTTCGTCGACGAACCTCGCGCGGTTCTCAAGGCTGCCACCGTACTCATCTTCACGCTGATTGAAGAAGCCAGAGGCGAATGCGGTGATCAGGTACCCGTGGGCGCCGTGGATCTCAATGGCGTCGCAACCGGCTTCTTTCACGCGCCTGGCGCCGAAGGCGTATGCCTCGATCATCTCTTCGATCTCGGCCTTGGTCATCGCATGGGCGATCTTCCAATCCTTCGGTGTAGCAGCCGCTGATGGCGCCCAGGTTGGCCGTCCGCCCGCGCCTCCTGCCTGCGCTCCCCCGTGCCAGAGCTGGACCACGAAGTGCGAGCCGTGTTTGCGAATCGTTTCGGCAGCCCGGCCGTAGACCTCGGTGAACCGTGGATTGGCAAAGCTCGGGGCCATGCCGGTGGTGGCATGGACCGCCGTCACCCCGGTCGCTACCATGCCCGTCCCGCCCGCCGCCTTGGCCTCCCAGTAGTCGAGAAGACGCTCAGACGGTAAGCCGAAGCGGTCGGTGAAGCCGGGAGCGTGCGGAGGGCTGTAGATCCGATTCGCGACCTTCAGCTTGCCAATCTGAATGGGTGAGAACAGGTTCGGGAAAAACGCTGACGGCATAGCCCATACCTCTCTGCGCACCGAGCCAATCGTCGAGGGCAACAAAATATCCAATAGCTGGTATCGATGAGCGTATGACGGGAGTCATACCCGGAGCGTGTCCAGACCCGGCAGCGTTGCGGAACGCATTTCAGCGAGGGGATTCGATGGACCGACAAACCTATTGGACGAGAAGGGCGGATCGGCGGATCACAAGACGGGCTTCACTGGCTTCGCTGGGAACAGCTGGCCTGGGCGGCGCCGCGCTGGGACTCGTGGGGTGCGGTGACGACAGCGACGAACCCGCCCCAACCGGCGCGGCAACGCCGGGCGGGACACCCGGCAGCACCGCTACGGTCGCCCCTCCCAAGGACCTTTCGAAGCTATCGCTCGCGGACTTCAGGGCGCTTTACTCAGGCGCGAGGCTCAAGGATCTCCCGGGCCAAAAAGCCGGACCGGTCTCCGGCGGAGCGATCCGCTACAGCAGCCGCACGCCGATAACGTGGGACCCTCTGAGCGCCGGCGCGTCGGTGCTCTCATCATACCAGTTCGCACACAATCAACTGCTTCAGTTCAAGGTTCAAGACTTCGTTAACAGTCCTAATGTGATGGAGGTTGAGGCTGTCTTGGCAGAGAAAATGCCGGAACAGCCAGATGACCTGACCTTCATCTTCCGCCTCCGTAAAGGCGTGAAGTTTCAGAACGTCGCACCGGTCAACGGACGTGAATTCACAGCCGATGATGTCGTCTATACCACCGAGCTCTACAAGAAGGCCCCGGTGCAAGGCCCAACCTTCCAGGACGTTGCATCTGTTACGAAGATCGACAATTACACCGTCAAGTTCACCATGAACAAGCCGGCGGCGTACTTCCTGGGGTCGATGGTCATCCCGTTCCACTGGATCTTCTCGCGGGAGCAGCAGGAGAGCCCCGACGGGCTCGCCAAGGTCCCGGTCGGCACCGGCGCGTTCCTGTTCGAGTCGTCTGAAAACTTGCAGGGGTTCAAGTTCAAGAAGAACCCCAACTACTTCCGCAAGGATGAGCGGACGGGGAAGCAACTCCCGTACCTCGACCGCATCGAGGCCACCTATTACCCCAGCCCGGCCCAGCAGATTGCTGCCTTCCGCGCGAACGAGTTCGACCATCTCTGGCCCCAGAACTTTGAAGCATGGCTGGATGTGATGAAGTCGAATCCGGACTCGGTGACGCAGGTAACGACTCCGCCACCAAGCTTCCAGCCTTACATTGCCATGCGGCTCGACAAGGAGCCGTTCAAGGACCCACGAGTACGACGGGCGCTTTCGCTGCTCATCGACCGCGACACGATCATCAAGAGCCTTGCAGGCGGCATGGCGGGCTATGGATACGGCCAGGACTGGACCTACTTCGGCAGCGAGTACCCGTTCGAGCCGGCAAGACTCGGGCAGTGGTTTAAGTACGACCCCAAGCAGGCAAAGCAGCTGCTTGATGCCGCTGGTGTTAAAGACCTTCAGCTCGACTTCCTCATGGGTTCCTTCGCGGGGTTCAATTTCGACGTCTGGAGTGCGATCGCGGGGATGTGGCAGCAGACTGCGGGGATCAAGACGACCATCGACGCACCCCAGGACTCATCGACGTGGCAGAAGCAGTTCTTCGGCGGAACCTACAGCAACCTCATGGGCATCGGCTACGTCGGACCAGGCTGGGATCCGGACACTTTCGCTTTCCAGGCGATGAATTCAAAGTCCACCAAGAACTACTTCAAGATCAACGACCCCAAGGTGGACGAACTCTCACTCAAGCAGCGAGAGACGATGAATGTCGAGGCGCGAAAGAAGGTCCTGACCGAACTGATGGACTATGACCTCGATCAGGTGACCCGGCTGTGGACCGTCGCCCCGTACAAGATCAACCTACGGAAACCGAACTTCTTCAATCTCACCGACACCGAAGCCGCCTGGAATCCGGTGGGGTGGGGCTCTTCGGGCTTCGACTTCGCCTGGAAGTCAACGTAGCGGCCGTCGCAACGTCGTGGGGTTGTAGAACATGACAGCCCCACCGGCGTGCTCGCCCGCCTCGTAGGTGCAGTTAGCGCGGTGGGCCGGCTGATTGAAGGGATAGGCATTCGATGCGGGAGTACGTTATTCGTCGCCTCCTCGCTGCGGCTGTGGTCGTCGCACTAGTGAGCGTGATGGTCTTCATCATGATGCACCTCCTTCCAGGCGACGCTCTTCTGGTGAAGCTGGGTGAGACTGGCCGGATCCCTCCGGACAAGATGGCGCAGCTGCGGAGTGAGATGGGGATCGATGATCCCCTGGTCGTTCAGTACCTCCGCTGGGTGACCGACGTCCTGAATGGGAGTATGGGCGAATCGCTCATTTTTGAAGGCCAGGACGTCAGCAGCCGCATCCTCGACGCCATCCCGATAACGCTGGAACTTGCGGTTCTGGCGATCACCTGCGCGCTGGCGATCGGCATTCCGCTCGGTGTGTTGTCTGCGGTCGCGCACGATCGTCCCGCGGACCATCTCATCCGCATGCTGTCGTTGATGGGGCTCTCGATCCCGTCATTTCTGCTGGGCCTCGTCGTCATCGTGTACGGCACCTTGTACTTCGGCTATGTGCCGCCAAGGGGTTTCGTACCCATCTTGGATGACCCGGTTAGCAACCTTCGGCAGATGTGGATACCGGCACTCATCCTGGGTTATGGGTTGTCCGCCAGCATTATGCGCATGACGCGCTCAACGGTCCTCGAAGCCTTGAAAGAGGATTACGTCCGCACAGCTCGGGCAAAGGGGCTCTCCGGGCACACTATTGTGATCAGGCATGTCTTGCGGAATGCGTTGATCCCTGTAGTTACGCTCGTTGGCAACCAGGCAGCCTTCGTGTTCAGTGGCGCACTCATCCTGGAAGTACTCTTCGTGCTACCGGGCATGGGACAGCTGACCTATTCGGCAATCCTCCAACGCGACTACACGCAGGTGCAGGGGAACGCACTGGTGGTAGCCTCAATCGTCGTGTTGGTCAACCTCGCGGTCGACCTGTCTTACGGTCTCATCGACCCGCGCATCCGGTATTCGTAGGAGGTCACATGGCTGCGACGGTCCGACAGTCGAGCATCGTCAGGACACCGAAGCTTCCGGCGATCCTCCGGCTGCCGTTACAGTTCGGCCGGCGCAAGCCTGTTTCTGCGGGCGCAGGCCTGATCGTCATCGCGGCCTGTGCCGTGGCGATTCTCGCTCCGTGGCTGGCACCCTACGGTCCCGATGACGTGGACCTGATCGCACGCCTCAAGGGGCCGAGCAGCGAACACTGGTTTGGCACTGATCAGTTCGGCCGCGACGTCCTCAGTCGCGTCATGTACGGCGGGCGCACGTCGCTCACGGTGGGGCTCGGTGCGACCGCACTCGGGATCGGCATGGGCGTCCTCTTCGGTCTGCTGAGCGGCTACGCAGGTGGTGCCGTCGACCTCGTAATTCAACGGCTCATGGATGCCATCATGGCGCTTCCGCCAATCATCCTCCTGATGGTCCTCGCAACAACGCTGAGCCCGAGCATACGGAACGTCATTATCGCCATCTCCGTTCTGGTGACACCCGGAGCAGCCCGGGTCGTGCGCGGTGCCACCTTGAGCGCCAAGGAGATGCCCTACATTGAGGCTGCCCGCTCCACCGGCGCCTCCGCACCGCGCATCGTGTTCCGCCACGTCCTTCCCAATGTTATGGCGCCAATCATCGTGATCGCCTCAATCGCAGTTGGCTCGGCAATCATGATTGAAGCCGCTCTGGGGTTCCTCGGTCTGAGCGTCCGGCCCCCAACTTCTACCTGGGGGAACATGCTGAATACCGGAGCGCAGACCTACATGGAGCGTGCTCCATGGCTCGCCCTGGCACCGGGGCTGGCCATCGCGGTTACCGTCTTCTCCATCAACCTGTTGGGCGACGGTCTCCGCGACATCCTGGACCCCCGCCTGCGGGGCCGCGACTAGCTGTAGTTCCCAGCAGCGTTGTTTACAGCCGGGAGAATGGCGGGCGGTTGCCGATGGCAGTGTGAGGGCGGGCGAAGTTGTAGTCATCGAGGAAGCTTTGGACGGCGTCGAGTCGTTCTGCGTTGGTCGTGTAGAGAGTCGATACGCCCACTCACGTTGCAGTGTCTTGTTGAAAGCTTCTGCCTTGCCGTTGGTCTGGGGCCGTTAGGCCGCGTCCGTCTGCGCGCGATGCCCAGTTCTTCAGCGGTCGCGATGAAGGCGCAGGAATGCCGGTAGTCCAGTGCCTTGTCTGTGTTGGCCGGTATTGCCCGCGGTGATTCGCACTCCCGGCCTTATGTTGGGCAGCTCCGGGTGGTCGAAGTCGGGGGATGCCTTCAACCGGTAAACAGGCCGGGTCGTTGCCTCATCGGCATCGCAAACAGACTCCCAGCGACATCATCGGACGGTCTCAAACCCGGTGTCGACCTCAAGGTTGGGCCGGAATGACCTCATACCTTCGACATCCCGCACTTCATACTTCGCTACGGTTTCCGCCAGCCACGTCACGCCGCGAGGCGCCACCTGCTCACCGATAGCTACTGTGATCCGTCCCATGCCAGCGGGGTCGGCTTTGACCGTCCACGTTGCGGAGGTTCGATCCGCGACGACGAACCGGTCCAGCGGCCTGCCTCGAGCCGACCAGAAAATCTCAAGTCGCTGAGTTCCGGACGCCAAGAACGGGCGACCGCTCGGGTCCCATGCAACTCGTTGGCCCTGCCCGCCGAGAAACTGCACCATGTACGATATGGGGGCGAAAAGAAGGCTGGGCATGTATCCGGCCGCACTCAATTCAGCAACCACGACATCTAGTCCGGCAAATCCATCAGCAGTCGAGGGCGAGGCCTGAGGGATCGCTTCTTGAATCACCTCGAAGACGTACGCTTTTTCGCCTAGAGCGACCGAACGTCCGAGCTCTGCGCAGTACATGTCCCAAGAAAAACTCGGGTCGTTGAACTGATGCAACGGGCGCGTTTCCTGGCTTGAGATCACGCGGAAGTCGGTTGGTGATCGGTCAACCACCTCCTCTACTACGGCGAGCCTGTCGACCGCGCTGGCTCGATAGTAGGCCTCTCGAACTGCTGACTCTCTCGACCGGAGAAGAGTCAGGTCCAGATTGGTTACTCTTTCTCGCAGGGCTTCAATCTGCTCGTCCCGCCTGTTCATGGCGTGTTACTCAGTGGGAGAGCTTCGAGCACGCGGCTGGCCTCCGGCGTGATGGACGCCTGCTCGTTTGATAGGGCTGGCCACGTGGGAAACCCAGCGCGTGCTCGAGCTACCCAGTCGCCGACGGCCACGTCCGCCGTGCTAAGTGAGACGTCGAACGCAAAGTAGCCGCTGAGTACGACAGGGACATAGCGGCGGGCGGTGGTCATCACCCAGGACCGTTCAGCCTTGTTTTGGCCAAACGCGTTCTCGATCTCCCACTTCTGCCCGTTGGAAGCGGGAGTACCCTCCGTGCAGAGCCAGCAGATGTAGTCCGCCTCCATGATGCGATTTGCGATTTCGGCAAAGACATATCCAGACGGATGGTCAATCGCCCACACCCACCCGCGAATCCCTAGCTTATCCAGCTCATGGCGAATCGCTGTGGCCAGATCGAGTCCAGTGGCGGTTTCGTAGCTGATGAACACCCTCTCGGGCCCGACTGAAGGATCCTTCATGCTCGACGGTGAGTGTACCAAAGCTGAGTCGGACGACACGTCTATGAACCGCGGTCCTAAGTGCCGACGGAGCATACCTGTGTCACAAGTGAGAGCCACGATCATTGGGTTGACCTGGGTAAGGCTGGCATGAGGTTCTCCGAAGCTTCGCCCTTTCGGTCTTGTGTTGCACCACTCCCGCCTCCCGCCGGCGCAGCGGGCCGCCGTCCGCATGTCTGGGAATCTCGCTCTCGTTTCTCCACGCCAAATCCTGTCGCGTTCGCCTCAGCGTCGTCCGACGCGCTTAGAATCCCACCGACACGGCGCAGACTTCTCGCGGCCGGACGCCACAGGGACGGGGCCTGATGGATAACGCGTTCTTCGACCGCCCAATACTCAACTCGCCATACGAGTACCCGGGCCGTCACTGGGAGCTCGACGAAGCCGGACAGCCCACGCAGCAAGTTATCGATGCGCGTCGGCCGGTGTCGTTCATCACGCCCATTCCCAAACCCAAGAAGCAAAAGGCGTCGGCGCAGAAGCAGATGGTGTTCGACGAGGGCCGGGGCCTTTCGTCTGAGTCGCAGCAGTACGACCCGACCTCGATGATCAACCAGCTTCGCGTCCTGGTGGACAGGTGGCGCGAGCTGCCCAACCCGGCGGACTGGCACGTCACACCTGAGACGGCTCGGCTGCTACAGCACTGGCGGCATCACGAATTTGCGAACCTCCGGCCGTTCTTCTGCCAGATCGAGGCCGTGGAAACCGCCATCTGGTTGACCGAGGTCGCCCCGAGCGCTGGAAAAGCCGGCAAGGACATCCTCGACTGGATCGCCCGGGCGAACGGCGAGGCCAACCCTGACCTGCCGACCCGAATTGCACTGAAGCTGGCGACGGGCGCGGGGAAGACGACCGTGATGGCGATGCTCATAGCCTGGCAGACCGTTAACGCCGGTCGGCATCCCGGCAGCAGGCGATTCACGCGCGGGTTCCTGGTGGTAACTCCCGGCATCACCATCAAGGACCGCTTGCGCGTCCTGCAGCCCAACGATCCGGACAACTACTACAAGAACTCCGAACTGGTCCCGGCCGACGTGCTTCCTGAGCTCCTGCGGGCCGAGATCGTCATCACCAACTATCACGCCTTCAAGTTTCGGGAGACGGTGGACATCTCGCGCGGCGGGCGCGCGCTCCTCGAAGGCCGGACTGGTGAGCCCATCTCCACGCTAGAAACCGAGGGACAGATGCTGCAGCGCGTGATGCCAGCGCTGATGGGGATGAAGAGCATCATGGTCCTCAACGACGAAGCGCATCACTGCTACCGCCAGAAGCCCAAGTCGAGTCCAGAGGAAACCGACGAAGGCGACCTCAAGGGCGACGACCTCAGGGAGGCCAGGGAGAACAACGAGGCTGCGCGGCTCTGGATATCCGGTCTCGAAGCGGTCGAACGGAAACTCGGGATATCCACGGTCTTCGATCTCTCAGCTACGCCGTTCTTCCTTCGAGGCTCGGGGTACGCCGAGGGCACCTTGTTTCCGTGGACGATGAGCGACTTCTCGCTGATGGACGCCATTGAGTGCGGCATCGTGAAGCTGCCACGCGTGCCGGTGGCACAGAATATACCGGGCGGCGAGGCACCGGTGTTCCGCTTCCTGTGGGACAACATTCGAGCGGACATGCCGAAGAAGGCTCGCGGCACCTCGGATTTGGACCCGCTCGCCCTTCCGACCCGCCTCCAAACCGCCATGGAGGCGCTCTATGGGCACTACGAGAAGACTTTCGAACTCTGGGGAGAGGCCGGCATCACGGTTCCCCCATGCTTCATCGTTGTCTGCCAGAACACCTCGGTCTCCAAACTCGTGTACGACTACATCTCGGGCTTCTACCGGAAGAATGACGACGGATCGAGCGAACTCGTCAACGGTCGGCTTTCACTTTTCCGGAACTATGACGAGAACGGCTTCCCCCATGATCGACCCCTAACTCTGCTCATCGACAGCGTCCAGCTTGAGTCCGGCGAGGCGTTCGACGACGCATTCAAGAAGGCAGCGTCCGATGAAATCGAGCGCTTCAAGCGTGAGCGGGTCGAGCGCTCAGGCAACCGCGAGGACGCCGACAACATCAGTCCCGAGGACCTGCTTCGCGAGGTGATGAACACGGTCGGCAAGAAGGATCGACTCGGAGAGCAGATCCGCTGTGTCGTTTCGGTCTCGATGCTGACCGAGGGTTGGGATACGAATACGGTCACCCATGTCCTTGGAGTCCGCGCGTTCGGAACGCAGCTGCTGTGTGAGCAAGTCATCGGCCGTGCGCTCCGCCGGCAGTCCTATGACCTCAACGAGAAAGGCCTGTTCAACGTCGAATACGCGGATGTCCTCGGCATTCCGTTCGACTTCACGGCGAAGCCCGTCGTTTCGACACCTCAGAAGCCACGCGAGACCATCCAGGTGAAGGCTGTACGTCCCGAACGTGACGAGTCCGAGATCCGCTTCCCCCGCGTTGCCGGCTACCGGGTTGAACTGGAACGCGAGCAACTTTCCGCCCAGTTCGATGAGACGTCCCTGCTAAACCTGACGCCGGACCTCATCGGGCCTTCCATCACGCACAACGCCGGCATCATTGGCGAGGGCGTGGACCTGGACCTCGTCCACACCGGCGACCTTCGCCGCTCGACCCTCCTGTATCACCTAACGACGCGGTTGCTCTACACCAAGTGGCGCGACCCGGGCGAGGCCGCGAAGCTCCACCTCTTCGGCCAATTGAAGCGCATCACCAAACAGTGGCTCGACGAGTGCCTGGTGTGCAGCGGCGGGACCTTCCCGGCACAGCTGATGTACCAGCAACTCGCGGACATGGCATGCGAACGAATCACCGCTGCGATTACGCGTGAGCTCATCGGTGAGCGGCCGGTCAAAGCTGTCCTCGATCCCTACAACCCCACCGGCTCCACGAGCTACGTCAACTTCACGACTTCGAAGACGAACCGGTGGCAGACCGACTCGCGGAAGTGTCATATCAATTGGGTCATCCTCGATAGCGACTGGGAAAGCGAGCTGTGCCGGGTCGTCGAGAAGCATCCGAAGGTCCGTGCGTACGTAAAGAACCACGGCCTGGGGTTCGAAGTTCCCTATCGCTACGGGTCTGAGTCACGCCTGTACCGACCGGATTTCATAGTCCTGGTGGACGATGGCCACGAGGACCCGCTCCAGCTCGTCGTCGAAATCAAGGGCTATCGTCGCGAGGATGCCAAGGAGAAGAAATCGACGATGGAGACGTACTGGGTGCCGGGAGTCAACAATCTCGGCACCTACGGCCGCTGGGCTTTCGCGGAGTTCACCGACGTCTACGCCATCCAGTCCGGCTTCGAGGCGAAGGTCGAGGAAGCCATCAACGCCATCATCGAAGGAGCGGCGGCGCAGCCCGTCGGCAGTTAGGAGCGCGCCATGTTCGACACTACGAAGGAAGACCTCAAAGCGATTCTCCGCGCCGTTGACGAAGGAGCCCTGCAGCTGCCGGACTTCCAGCGCGACTACGTCTGGAATGAGGAGGATGTCCGGAGCCTCATTGCATCGATCTCAAAGGGCTTCCCGGTGGGTGCTCTCCTGACCCTTGAGTCCGGCGGACCGGTCGCCTTCAAGCCCCGGCTGCTGGCGGGCGTCCCTGAGAAGAGAGTCGAGCCGGAGGAACTCCTCCTCGACGGGCAACAACGCATGACCTCTCTTTACCAGACCCTCCTCTCTCAGGACGTCGTGAAGACTCGGACCCCTAAGGGGAAGGAGATCGAACGGTATTACTACTTCGACATCAAAGCTGCCCTCACCGAAGGAGCCGACTTCGAGGAAGTGGTGGTTGGCGTGCCTCGCGACAAGACGCTCCGGACCGACTTTGGACGGCATGTAGTCCTGGACCTCTCGACCGAAGAACGAGAATACGAACTCGACATGTTTCCCCTCAACCGCGTGTTCAACAACCGGAAGTGGTTCTACGCCTGGCACGATTATTGGAAGCCGCGCGGCCGCGATGTCTCGGACCTCGAGCACGCCTTCTACCAATCGGTCCTGGAACGCATCGACGACTACAAGATGCCCATCATCAGGCTCGACAAGAAGAACACCCGCGAGGCGATCTGCCTGGTCTTCGAGAAGGTGAACGTCGGGGGCAAGAAGCTGGACGCCTTCGAACTCGTCACGGCGGTCTACGCAGCCGACAAGTTCGACTTGCGCGAGGACTGGAACGGCAACCACCACGGGATGCTCGGCCGCCGTCAGAGGATGGTTGGGTTTCCGAACCGGCGCGACGTGCTGACGCAAATCGCGAACACTGACTTCCTCCAGGCATGCACGCTGTTGCACACGATGGCGGTCCGGGAAGACAAGCAGAAGGCCGGCGCTCAGGGCAAGGACCTCCCGCAGGTGTCCTGTAAGCGCGAGTCGCTCCTGGGTCTGCCTCTCGGCGCGTACACCGGATACGCGGATAACGTCGAAGGCGGCTTCATTCAGGCTGGGGCGTTCCTGAACGAGCGCAAGATCATTTGGAACAAGGACATCCCGTACCCGCCTCAACTCGTCGGCCTGGCCTCAACGTTCGCCGCGATGGGCCACAAGGCTGAGACAGCCAGCGCGAAAAGCAAGCTGGCAACATGGTTTTGGGCCGGCACTCTGGGAGAGTTGTACGGTTCAAGCACGGATTCTCGATTGGCCCGTGATGTGCCTGAGCTCATCGCATGGATCGAGGGGAAAGGACCTCAACCTCGTTCCATCGATGAAGCGCTCTTCCAGAAGGACCGCCTGCTCACGCTTCGAACACGCCTCGCCGCCGCGTACAAGGGCATCCATGCACTGCTGATGGGCGGAGGGCCACCGCAAGACGGCGACGAATCGAAGCCGTGGGGCTGCCTCGACTTCATCACGGGGAAGCCGGCGGACATCATGACGTTCTTCAACGATGCCATCGATGTGCACCACGTGTTTCCTCAAGCCTGGTGCACGAAGCAACGCATAGACGCGGGCCGGATGAACTCCATCATTAACAAGACGCCGCTCTCGAAGTGGTCGAACATCCGCATCAGCGGCGATGCCCCCTCGGTGTACCTCAAGCGAATCGAGGAGAAGGACGGGGTCTCCGCCGAGAAGCTCGATGCAATCCTGCGCACACACCTGATCGAGCCCGAGCACCTGCGGAACGACGACTTCGAGGCGTTCTTCGCGGCGCGACAGGAGGCTCTCGCCGGGCTGGTGGCCCGGGCGATGGGCAAGCCGGTGGTGGCAGAGCAAGGTACGAACGAGCCTGAGGCCGAGCCGGAAAGCATCGTGCCCGAGTTCGACGAAGCCGAACTGGAGCTCGCTTCATGAGTGGCCCCACCAGCTGGCGCGTCGGTCCCGATACCGCCACGGCCGTTTGTCACGCCTTGGAGGCTCGCCGTGCAATCTGAAATCGTGCAGTCGCTGACCGAGAACTTCGAAGCACACGCGCAGACGACCGACTCTGGCGTCGAGTACTGGCTGGCGCGGGACCTGCAGTTCCTACTCGGCTACGCCAGGTGGGAGAACTTCCTGAACGTGCTGTCGCGCGCCAAGACCGCGACAGACGTTTCCGGACACGACGTGCGAGACCATTTTGCTGACGTCACGAAAATGGTCGACCTCGGCTCAGGGGCACAGCGCGAGATCGACGATGTCATGCTTACCCGCTTCGCCTGCTACCTGATCGCACAGAATGGCGATCCGAGAAAAGAGGAGATTGCGTTCGCACAGGCTTATTTTGCCGTCCAAACGCGACGGGCTGAGCTGATCGAGAAGCGTCTCCTCGAATCCGAACGGCTGTCAGCTCGCCGTAAACTGACTGAGACTGAGAAGGAGCTCTCCGGCCTCATCTTCGAGCAGACCGGGGGCAATCAAGACTTTGCCTTGATCCGTAGCAAGGGAGACCAGGCATTGTTTGGTCGATCGACGCAGGAGATGAAGGCAAGGTGGAACGTGCCAGACACGAGGCCACTCGCGGACTTCGCGCCAACCATCGTCTTGAAGGCGAAGGACTTCGCCACGGAAATTACCATCTTCAACGCGCGCCAGAACGACATGCGAAGCGAGACAGCGATCTCCCAGGAACATGTAACCAACAATCGCGCGGTTCGGGACACGCTGGTCGCCCGGGGCATCAGACCCGAGAACCTTCCAGCGGAGGAAGACGTGAAGAAGGTCGAACGTCGGGTGGCATCGGAAGAACGCAAGTCACTTGCCAACCCCGAACGCCTCGACCGGGAGCATCTCTCATGACGCGCCCCACTCGCTCCCCCGCAGGCCCGAAGACCGTCGAATCCATCCGCCACCAGGACGAGCGGCGCGCGAACATCCCGACCGCCGAGTACCAGTCCGTCATAGACAAGGAGATCGAGAGCCCGATTCGTGTAGCCATCGCGCGGCGCAACCGCGACCTCGACCCGCAGCTCGTCTGGCGCGGGAAGGACGAGCAGGACGAACGCGACCTGGAGGTCTGGGCCCCGCCCCTCTACATCCAGGAGAAGCTGCACCCCAAGGTCCTCATCGACGACCTGCTGCGCGAGAGCAAGAAGGGCGCACCCGACCCGGACAGCTTCCAGCAGAACTTCTTCTCCGACTTCAACGGCGTGGCCGAGGGCGCGGACAAGACCGACTTCTACAAGCACGACGCCAACTGGACGAACCGCATGATCCTGGGCGACAGCCTGCAGGTGATGGCGAGCCTGGCCGAGCGCGAGGGCCTGCGCGGCAAGGTGCAGTGCATCTACATCGACCCGCCCTACGGCATCAAGTTCAACAGTAACTTCCAATGGAGCACCTCCAGCCGCGACGTGAAGGACGGCAACGCCGGCCACATCACGCGCGAGCCGGAGCAGGTGAAGGCTTTCCGCGACACCTGGCGCGACGGTATCCACAGCTACCTGGGCTACTTGCGCGACCGGCTCGAGGCAGCCCGCGAGCTGCTAACTGACTCCGGCTCAGTGTTCGTCCAGATCGGGGACGAGAACGTTCACCGGGTGCGAAGCCTGATGGATGAGGTCCTCGGGGAAGGCAATCTGATCTCTGAAATCGCGTTTCGTACCACGACCGGACGCGCAGGGGAATTCCTCGCGGCCGCATCTAATTACCTGCTTTGGTACTGCCGCGATCGCTCCAAAACCAAATACCGCGAACCGTTTCAAGACAAGTCTGCGGGCAGCTCGACCGAACAGGTGTACTCCCTCATCCGACTGCCCGACGGTACCTCCGCCCGACTCACTCCGGACCAGCGGCGTGATCCCTCGACCGTTCCTGAAGGCGCGCGAATCTTCCGCCCTGACAATTTGACCAGTTCGCGACCTGCGGGAGACGGGGATGTGCGCGCGTTCGAGGCACTCGGTCGGTCTTACAAGCCCGGCAAGGGGACATTCAAAAGCGATCTCCTGGGATTGACCCGACTCTCAAAGTCGGAACGGATTTGGCCAACGTCCCAGGGCACGATCCAATACATCCGCTACCTGGAAGACTTCCCAGTCATTCCGTTCTCAAACATCTGGACCGACACGGGCACCGGCTCTTTCACGGAAGACAAGCTCTACGTGGTGCAAACCGGAAGCAAGGTCATCGAGCGCTGCCTCCTTATGACCACAGATCCCGGCGACCTCGTCCTGGACCCTACTTGCGGCTCCGGTACCACCGCGACGGTCGCCGAACAATGGGGCCGGCGGTGGATCACTATCGACACGTCGCGGGTGGCGCTGGCGCTGGCCCGGGCGCGCATCATGGGCGCGCGGTATCCGTACTACCTCCTCGCCGATTCGAAGGAGGGCCAGCAGAAGGAAGCAGAGGTCACGCGCACCGCGCCGTCAACGCAGCCGGTCAGTGGAAACGTCCGCCACGGGTTCGTCTACGAGCGCGTGCCGCACATCACGCTCAAGTCCATCGCCAACAACGCGGAAATCAACGTCATCTGGGAGAAGTGGGAGCAGACGCTGGAGCCGCTGCGGCGCGAACTGACGGCCCTCACCCCCGACCCCTCTTCCAGGCTTGGGAGAGGGGAGGTTTTGGAAGAATGGCAAGTCCCGCGCGAGGCTGATTCGAAGTGGAGTGACGAAGCGAAGCGTGTCCACTCGCGGTTCTGGGAAGCACGCATCGCCCGGCAGAAGGAGATCGACGCGTCCATCGCAGCCAAAGCGGAGTTCGAATACCTCTACGACCGGCCGTACGAGGACAAGAAGAAGGTGCGCGTTGCCGGGCCCTTCACGGTCGAGAGCGTCTCGCCGCACCGCATGCTCGCGGTCGATGAGCACGACGAGCTGTTCGATACGCTGCGCGAAGAGACCGACGCCTACGCGCCGGGCCGCGACTTCAACGCGATGATCCTGGAGAACCTGAAGCTCGCCGGCGTGCAACAGGCGCACAAGGAAGACCGCATCTCGTTCAGCTCGCTCACGCCCTGGCCGGGCCGCAGCTTCATCTGCGCCGAGGCGAAATACACGGAAGGAGAAACCGGCCGGGAGGTCCGCGCCGGCATCTTCGTCGGGCCCGAGTTT